>Ga0209302_10000133_pt1 | contig 46882 bp, 44 predicted proteins | sample ArcOceMetagenome_2_FD_187445 | JGI IMG/M metagenome (GOLD analysis project Ga0209302, IMG submission 187445) | Marine eukaryotic phytoplankton communities from Arctic Ocean - Arctic Ocean ARC135M Metagenome (SPAdes) (version 2) | ecosystem: Environmental > Aquatic > Marine > Oceanic | place...
CGACATCACAAAAAATATCTATTAGTTTATCCACTTGCCCACCTTGTTTGCTTTCAAATCGTTTTTAGTCGAAAGATCTGATCGCTAGGTGGGCAAATAGTTCCATTCTTATCCAGAATTCAGGTTAAATACGGTAATTAAGCTTGCCACCGCCGTCATGGTAACTGAAAGGGCAACATCGCCTTTTGCTATATGTGAAAACATGTTTGACGTTGTACCGCCAGGGCAAAGCACTAACAACATAACACCAACCGCATATTCCGGCTCTAACGGCATAACATTAGCAAGCGTAAAGCCAATAATAGGCAGTAATATTAGTTGATTGAGCAAACCAATCGACACAGCTTTAGGGTATTTTACGATACGTTTAAAATCATTCGGTACCAGCGATAACCCCATACCCATCATAATCAAAAATATACATACTGGAACCACTTGTGTATTTACAAATGTAACTAATTCTGTGCCTTGCATATTCATCTCCATTAGAGGCTATTGAACGTTCTTGTTTAAATTTATCTTAATAACTGCGTTAAACTTATCTTGGTTTAACGTTTGCTGGCTTAACTCGCTAAACGAATAACGACACAGTTACTTGGTATAAATTGCTTTGGCTTGCATTCTTCTCGCTATACTTACTTTGCTATAAATTCAAAATAACGTACTTTTTACTATTTTTTGTTCAACACCCATACCGCGACGGTGTTTGAGCATGTCTCTAGCTATATTTATTAAGCTTTCATTTACCTTTATCTTAATTTTTTTTAGCTTTACGCCGTTATCTAAGTAAATTTCTAACAGCAATAATTAAGAGACAACTTAAGTGTTTATAAAGTTTTCAATCGCAATATTTATCTGGGCAGACTTTTCATGCATTAACCAGTGACTCGCATCTTTGAAGCGTTTAATCGTGCAGTTGGGCACATATTGCTCAAGGTTATTTAAATTCTCCACAACAAAGGCTTCGTCTTGTTCTCCCCATAATATTAAGGTTGGAACATTGACTCGAATATTAGGTATTTTCATTTCACTAACGTGCTTTACTTGCTGGTTTGCCTTCTCATCGCTTTTAGCAGCAAGTTGCGGCATCGCACGATAGTATTGAAGCATGCCATTAATAACCCCCGTTTGTTGCCAAGCTGCAATATAGTTAGCTTTAGTGTCAGCATTCAATACGGCAGAACCGTCAGCAAAAAGCATTTTCTCACATAAGTATTGGTAATTATTTGCTTGTAATAAATCTTCCGCATTAAGGTCAATTAATTGGTGAATGTAGTCACTTTTATTACGTTGTAATGGGTTGTTGATCATTTCACGAGTGAAAGTACTTGGGTGCGCTGCATTTAAAATAACTAGCTTATCAATATACTGGGAATAAAATGCTGCTAATGGCCATGCAATAGCGCCCCCCCAATCATGCGCCACTAATAATACTTTTTGGTTTTGACTTACCGCAGCGATAAATTTACTGAAAAAGTTAATTAAATTTGGCACCTGATAAAAACTAATATCATCGGGCTTGTCGCTTAAATTATAACCGGGTAGATCGGGGGCAATGACACGATAATTATCTGAGAAATAGCTCAGTTGATGTTGCCAGGCCTGCCAGTACTCAGGAAAACCATGAAGAAAAACCAATGTGGGCTTGTTGTTGGAAGTGGTTTTTTTATTTAAATCTGGTTCGGCGCTAACATAATGTATGTTAACACCTTCAATATCTATATAGTGGCTAGTAAGCGACATAGCTGGCATCAATATTAGCTAAAAAATTTAACGGCATTAGATACAGCTTCTCGTTCGGTACGAGTGGTGTTAACTGCAGCACTTTCGTCAGCGTAACCAAACGACATACCAAATAAAATTCCACGCTGTTCAGGTAGGTTCAGCGCTGCTTTAACGGGATCTGGAAATTGCCCTAAAGCCCCTTGCATACAACATGAAAGACCATGTTCAGCTAATATTAGTGCTAACGACTGCGCGTAAATCCCTAAATCAACGGCACCCATAATATCTAGGTATTTGTCCATAGTAAAAAATACGACATGCGGTGCATCAAAAAATTGCCAGTTGCGTATCATCGCCATTTGTCGGCCGCGTTTATCCTCTCGAGCGACACCGATTGCGCTATATAAGGCATTTGCAGAGCCAAATTGACGATCGCGATGAATACCTTCGTATTTGGGTAGCCAGTTAAAGTCTGGGTTTGGTGCTTCGCCTTTCATTACCGTGGCAACAAGATCTTGCTTCAGCTTCTCTTTCATTGCCCCTGAAACAACACAGGTTTGCCAAGGCTGCACATTACAGTTAGATGGTGATTGTTGTGCTTGTTCAAAAATAGTATCGAGCAATGCTTGAGAAACAGGTTTATCTAAATAAGCACGAGCTGAGTAACGTTTTTCTAATAAAGCAATAACAGACATAACAGAGATCCTTTTTAAAATCGTAAGGTAATTTTATATAGTTAACTTTAACAACGAGTTATCACAAACTCGGGCTAAGTTTATCTTGTCATGCTAAAGCTGATATTTTTATAACGCCAATGAATAATTATAATGGCTCTGTATTCAAATAACATATACTAGTGGAATAATTGTCACATTTTTATTCGTTATCTTGACAATTGTCAAATATCATAAAATCAATCTTGACAGCAGTAAAATTATCGATATATTTGTTTGGCTTGCTGTATACGAATAGTTAATAGTGAGTGATTAAAAATATTCATTTGTTTTATAACTGCCTTGTGATTAGCATAGAATTTATAAAATCTTACTAGAAATGATTAAGCGTAAAACAACATAAAGTTTGTTAAAAAATAATTTGGAGAATGACATAATGCCTGAGTATAAAGCACCGATCCGTGATATTAAGTTTGTTATGAAAGAGTTGTTAAATTGTGATGAGCACTATCAACAACTTGGCTATAGCGATGCAAGCGACGATATGATCGACGCTATTCTTGGCGAAGCAGCAAAATTTACTGAACAAGTTATAGCGCCGCTTAATCAAATTGGTGACCAACAGGGCTGTACTTGGACCGATGGCGTGGTAACAACACCTGACGGTTTTAAAGAAGCATACAAGCAATATGTTGAAGGCGGATGGCCAACATTATCACAATCTGTAGAATTTGGCGGTCAAGGCTTACCACATTCACTCAATGGTGCCATTAGCGAAATGATGTCGGCGGCGAATCACAGTTTTGCCATGTATCCTGGCTTAAGCCACGGCGCATTAGCAACCATTGAAGCGCATGGTACTGACATGCAAAAACAACAATTTATGCCTAAGTTGGTTGAAGGTAGCTGGACAGGCACTATGTGCTTAACTGAACCTCACTGTGGTACTGATTTAGGCATGTTACGTACTAAAGCAGAATTAAATAACGATGGTAGCTACTCGTTAACAGGTACAAAAATATTCATTTCTGCTGGTGAACATGATTTATCTGACAACATTGTCCATATTGTTATTGCCCGTATTCCAGGTTCTCCTGAAGGTAGTAAAGGTATTTCGCTTTTCATCGTACCTAAATTTAACGTTAACGACGACGGAACTATTGCTGATAGAAACGGCGTAACTTGTGGATCAATTGAACACAAAATGGGCATTAATGCCAACGCGACATGTGTGATCAATTTTGACAGTGCAAAAGGTTATTTAATAGGTGAAGTTAACCGTGGCTTAAACTGCATGTTTACTTTTATGAATGCTGCTCGTTTAGGTGTGGCTTTAGAAGGTACTGCGGCAACTGAGGCTTCTTTTCAAGGTGCATTAGCGTATGCAAAAGATCGCTTACAAATGCGCTCTATTAGTGGTGTAAAAAATCCTAATGGTCCTGCAGATCCAATTATCGTTCATCCTGATGTACGTCGTATGCTATTAACGCAAAAGTCGATTGCTGAAGGTGGTCGCGCATTGGTTGCTTATTTATCGCAATTAGTTGATATAACACATGCTGAAAAAGACGCTGACAAAGTGGCACAAGCAGATACCAAACTTGCGTTACTTACGCCGATTGCCAAAGCTTTGCTGAGTGAACTTGGTTTTGAGTGTACTAGTCACGGTGTACAAATTTTTGGTGGTCATGGTTTTATCAAAGAGTGGGGCATGGAACAACTGATGCGCGATACTAAAATCAGTTGTCTTTATGAAGGCACTACAGGTATTCAAGCATTAGATTTATTGGCGCGCAAAATTTTAGGGAGTAAAGGGGCTATTTTAAAGCCATTTATGACCGATGTTGGTGCTTTTTGCCAAGCAAACGCAAGCAACCCAGCTTTAGCAGAGCATGTTAAAACACTAGCGAGTTATTGTGAACAATGGCAGAGCATTACTGGCGATGTTGGTAAAAAAGCCATGAGTAACCCAGATGAAATTGGTGGTGCCTCAGTTGATTACTTAATGTTTGCTGGTTACGTTACTTTGGCCTACTTTTGGGCGCAAATGGCGTCAGTTGCACAAAGTAAGTTAGCCAGTGGTGCAGATGATGAAGCGTTTTATCAAGCTAAACTTCAAACCTGTGAGTTTTACTTTAAGCGCATATTACCACGCGCACAAGGACACGCAGCCTGTATTGAAGGCGGTGTAGACTCTATGATGTCTTTAGATAGCGAAGACTTTGCATTTTAAATAACGCTTAAATGGTTATTTAATAATAGAGTTGGCTTTATCATATCAGCAGGATATTAAAGTAGGATAGAGGTAGTAAACATACCGTAATATCCTACTGATTTAACGTTTGATGATGCGATAACGCTAATATATAAAAATGGCGATGATTTACTCTTATAGTAAATTATCGCCATTCTTGTTTTGTATCATGTTTTGTACCTGATTCAGTGCTGGTATTTTTTATTAAAAAGTCACTTCAGCGTATCCCGCTAACTAACTCTCTAACTTTTGCTATTGATTTACCGTCAAAAATAAATTCAAAATGCTTAGTTTGAATTGCACTATTAACATAAAGAGGGGAAAACAAACCCCAGCAAGTAGCATTGTTATTTCTAACTGAATGATAATGAATACCCTGAGCATTATTCTTTTTAAGTTGCGCGCCTAATTCTCTGGGCTTTATATAATCGTCAGACTCATAAATACCTGCAACATCAGTACAATCTATAACCTCAGCACTAAATATGACTTTTAAGCAGCGCATATCTATGGTGTCGTAATGCAAGCCGCTAACATTCTTAAAATACTTTTCTTGATGATAAAGCGTTTCTTTAATTGCGGTTTCAATGGTATCGGCAAGGTAAAGTACGCCAAAAGTACCGTCACTAAAGCGAGAGCCATCTACATTTATGTGTGTAAAAGGGGCAGTAACGTAATTTACACCATCAATGCCAAACGGAATTTCATTACTCGGCAGCAGCGATAAGTCACCCAGTTCATTTAATATTCTCGGGTTTGTTAATGCTTGAATAGCGTAAACGGCATCAAAATCTTCATGACTTATTACATCATCAAAAAGTGTGATCGGTGGGAACTTTGAATTGACCAAGCGGTACGACACTTTATCGACTAATTTAATGATGTTATTGGGAAGTTTCACGTTACCATTGACCATTGCGCATAGCATCTATGCGTTTAAATACTTCGTATAACGTACCAAACTTTCCCGTTGAAATAAGTGCTAGTGGTGAATTACCATTAAAATATGGGTTATTGTTTTTCATCGCCATAAAACCATAAATGTTGTCTGGGTTTGAAAAAATCATTTTTAACGCTTGATGAATATTAGCGATATAACTAATACGCTCTAGTTGATCGCTTGATAGCGTTGCACTTTCGTTATTTTGAAAACGATAATAGCTACTTTTGGTTAAACCGAGTATTGCTTGCTTGTCGCTCGCGCTACATTGCCATTTTTCTAGAATATTACTACCAAGCTTAAATGCCACCGAACTATTGATTTTCGGTGGGGTATTTTGATGTTTTGAAACCGTCATTAAATTGTCCTAGTCGCTTTTGAAAACATAATGTAATTGTAGTCCCAAAACAAACTATTTTCAATTGTTCGTGCTAAATGAAACTAATCGTTTGCCGGTTTTGAATTATTACTTGCCATTAACGTTATGGTTTTCTCTGATAAAATTAAAAATATTACCGCTGATATAATGGCAGAGGCAAATATCATACACATGACAATTATTTGATATCTAGCCGCAATTAACGGTGAAACACCAGAGAGTATTTGGCCTGTCATCATGCCAGGTATAGACACTAAGCCAACAGCAAATAAAGTATTAATAACCGGTATAGTGGCTGCATTGAGCGCATTTTTTCTGGCTTGTTGATACGGTATTTTATTACTCATTTCAGCATATAAGCGCTCTGCGCACAAACTAATGCTGTTCATCGCGGTGGCAAATATCATTCCACCTAGCGGGATAATTACTTGTGCTTGATACCAAGGACTTATCGATAATGCTCCTTGAGTAATAAAAAATAATGTAAAACCACCACCACAAAAAATAGCAATAAAGCCATGTTTAAATAACAGTAATCGATAACTGGCTAGGGTGCGTAACGCTATCCAACAAGAAATGCCAACCATAGCGAATAATATTGCCGTTATTAACCAAGCATTATCCGAAAAAAATATATAACTCAATGCATAGCCAATGAGTAATAACTGTATTAACATTCGAGAAATTGCATAACTCGCTTGTTTAGCATTTAAAGACCATAAATAGAGAAAAAATAAAGCGACACCTACTGGAATAAAAGCAATAGCAAGGTCGATTAAGCTGATTAATTGCGGTGAATTGTTCATGAGTATGAATAATATTTTTAATGATAAAGCTATTATTTATTATATTTCCAAGAGATACAATTATAGAATTACTCAGGCCAAACTCCTGTTTAAAAGCATTAATAACAAGGAACATACATTGAAGAGTGCCAGTCAGAAACTTATTCAGACGTTATTGGTTGTATTAACCATTTTTACTTCATTTTCACTTTTAGCGCATGGCGTAGACGAAGCAACAAAACAATTTTTAGAGAGCAACCAAGGAGCAGCAATATTTCCCTTTATCTATATTGGCGCCAAGCACATGCTAACGGGTTACGATCATTTATTGTTTCTGATTGGCGTGGTGTTCTTTTTATTTCGCAGCAAAGATGTTCTGCTATATGTTAGCTTATTTACCTTAGGGCATAGCTTAACTTTACTTTATGGCGTGTTTAGTCATATTGCGATAAACCCTTATATAATTGATGCCATTATTGGTTTATCAGTCGTTTACAAAGGTTTTGATAACTTAGGGGGCTTTCAACGGTTATTTAATTGCCAACCTAATACAAAAATTGCGGTGATCATATTTGGTCTCTTCCATGGTTTTGGCTTAGCAACAAAACTACAAGAGTTTAAATTACCGGAGGAAGGATTAATCACCAACATAATTTCATTTAATATTGGCGTTGAAATAGGCCAATTCTTAGCCCTAACAATAGTATTAATCGTTTTGAATATATGGCGAAAATATCCAAGTTATCTGAGTTTTTCAGTTGCTACTAATACTGCATTAATCAGTGCTGGTTTCATGCTTATAGGCATGCAACTTACCGGTTATTTTGTCAATTAATAATACTTAATAGCGCGCAAAGTAATGTGTTGCAAATAAACGCTTAAAGACCAATTTAAACTAATAGGATCGCCCGTGAACGAATTTAGTATTCCAGTACAGAGCAATAAAACATTAATTAAAGCAGGAGTTATAGCATCTGTGGTGGCTATAATTTTACTTATCACTTGTATTTTACCTGCAGAATATAATATTGACCCAACAGGGGTAGGAAATAAACTAGGCCTTACGGCGATAGCTAATGTAGATCAAACACCAACAGAAAAGGTTGTCATCGAACGTGGAGCACAAAGTGATGTATTACGGAGCGACACTATAACCATTACTATTCCTGCAGGCAAAGGACTAGAGTATAAACTGAATATGGCTAAACATGCGCATGTAGAGTATGAATGGCAAACTGATGGCACAGCACTTTATTTTGATTTTCATGGAGAGCCCGCAGGTGACACCACTGGCTATTACGAAAGTTTTTCTATTACAACATCAAACAATATGAAGGGCTCGCTGACTACACCATTTAACGGCTCACACGGCTGGTATTGGAAAAACAATAGTTCGAATGATGTAGATGTATCATTAACAACTAAAGGCTATTACACCATAAAAGGCTAATGTAGTGCTTCACAAAGCTCACGTTTACTTAGGTTTTATCAACGAAAATTCATTTAAATGAATAACCATAAAAATATGGGGGAAATGATACATATCAGCTTCAAGTTAGGCCTTAACCAAAATATTTAGTTCATACGATTTGTACATTTACTCACTATATTTTATTACTTTCTAGCCTTATTATTAGGGTATTAGCAGCTTACTAAGGAAATAGCTTTGTTGTCCCGTTTATATAATTTCATGCCTGGTTTACAAGTGCTATTTAACTATGAACGTACTTGGTTTGCTGATGATGTAAAAGCTGCATTGTCAGTAGCAGCTGTGGCGTTACCTGTTGCAATAGCGTATGCACAACTTACCGGCGTTAATGCTGCTGTTGGCTTATATTCTTGTATTTTACCTATGGTGATATATGCGTTATTTGGCACTTCTAAACAATTAATTGTTGGTCCTGATGCAGCAACCTGCGCAGTAATTGCTGCCGTTGTAACACCTTTGGCAGCAGGCGATATTGTTAAGCATTGGCAATTAGTTATTACCATGACAATCATGACAGGGTTTTGGTGTATTATAGCCAGTCGTTTTAAACTCGGTGTATTGGCAGATTTTTTATCAAAACCTATTTTAATGGGGTTATTAAATGGTGTTGCTATTACCATTATTGTTGGTCAATTCTCTAAAATATTTGGCTTTACCTTTGACGAAAAGTATTTACTAGAGCGATTAGGCGGTGTGCTTCAGTATCTTTCACAAGCCCACGTACCAACGTTATTAATGGCCTTGCTTACCGTTAGCATTTATTTTTTCCTTAAGCGTATGAAACCTACTTGGCCTGCTTCTATGTTTGCCATTACTATTGCCTCGGCGTTAGTGTGGCTTTTTAACCTAGAACAATTCCAAATTAAAACCATTGGGATTGTAGATGGGGGATTACCATTATTTAAAGCGCCCGAGTTTAATGTCGGTATTATTCGAGAATTAGTCATGCCAGCACTTAACTTAGCTATTGTCAGCTTTGTTAGTTTAATGCTTACCGCTCGTAGTTTTGCCGCCAAAAATGGTTACGAAATTGATGCAGATAAAGAATTTATGGCCTTAGGGCTAGCTAACTTTGCTTCAGCACTTTCTCAAGGTTTTGCCGTTAGTGGCGCAGCCTCTCGTACTGCAGTAAACGATGTTAACGGCGGTAAAACTCAGTTAGTTTCTATCATTGCTGCAATTATTATTGGCGTTATTGCTGTTTATATCACAGCGCCACTTGAATATATTCCAAGTGCCGCCTTGGGTATTGTGTTAATTATTGCTTCTGCGCATCTGTTAGATTTAAAGTCTGTTTGGCAACTAAGATTAAAAGATAAACAAGCCTTTTACTTAACCTTAACAACCTTATTTGCTGTACTTTTTATTGGTGTTATTCCTGGTATTACGCTGGCTGTATTATTAGGTTTATTTCAATTTATTAGAACAGTCATGAGACCTACAGATCACATACTTGGTGTTGATATAAAAGGCGTTGTAAGAAGTTTAGATACTACCGATAAAGCCAAGCCAATAGATGGTATTTTTATCTATCGCTTTAATTCACCGCTTACGTACTTCAATTCAAGCTTTTTCAAGCGCAGGTTATTAGAGCAATACGCAAGACAAAAAGATGATATTGAATGCGTAATTATCGATGCAGTACCGTGTTTTACTCATTTAGATTTAAGTGTCATGGCAATGTTAGCCGATTTAGACACCATTTTTAGAAAACGTGGCGTACGCCTAGAAATTGCAGGAAGGAAAAGACAACTGTTAGCGTGGTTTAAAACTACAGACATAAAATCAGGCAATGAAGGAATATACGTTCACTCAGATTTGTACTTAGCATTAAGGATTAATCAAGCTAAACAAATTACTGCCAGAGAAGAGCAAGTTGAGGTAATCTAACAGTGTTCTGTTCACACTATTTATTCACGTTGATTAGCTAGCGTTTCGTTTACTAGCATGTTGTAGACTCGTTAATAGCAACAACATGCTTTTCTATTTAGATAAATTTAAACAGAAGCAATAACATAAAAACATCAAAGCTAATCAGGTTTAGATGTTTTCGGGTCGGCTTCATCTGAATTTAAAACATCAAAACAGTCATTTGCTTCTTGGCAATCTACACTTTCATTAATGCTCGGCTCATTCACCAACACATCATCAGCATATATTCCTTTAGTTCGCCATACACCGCTTTGCCAACGTTTAAAACCAATAACACCACGAATACACTCGTCTAAGCTTGTTGCAAACCAAATACCGATTAAACCAAAGGCAAAATGAAGCCCTAAAAGCCAAGATAAAGGTAGGGCGACAAACCACATTAAGACAAAACCGATAGTTGACACATACCGAGCATCGCCAGAAGCCCTTAAAGACGCGCCAACAATAAGATTAATGCTGCGACCAAACTCTCCCATAATGGCAACCCAAAGTATTAATCGACCTAAGGCCCATATGTCGGTATTTGAGGTAAAGATACTAAAAAGGTGATCAGAAAAGGTTAATAACGTAAATACAAAGAACATCGCACCAGCAAGGCCTATTTTAAGACCTAACATTAATTGTTCATGTGCTTCATTATATCGTTTCGCACCTATAAAGTGAGCTACTTTAATTTGTACCCCAGCACTGATCGCAAAACCATAAAGAATCGCTGTAAATAACAAGTTAAAGGTATAAATGCGAGTAGCCAATGCTAATTCGCCCATAGTAACGATCATCACCGTCATCACTATTTCGTAAGCTGCCACGACATAGGCTCTAACACAGAAGGAAGTGCTATTTTTAATATCGGCGTACTGTCTTTTTTAAACTGCAGCCAATTATTGGGCAAAGTTATTTTAATATGTAAATGCTTAATAATAATAATTAAGGTAAAACATAAGCTTACAATCCATGCTATAACCGAAGCATAAGCCACGCCTTGCACACCAAGCGCAGGAAAACCGAACTTTCCATCAACTAATAAATAATTAAAAAGTATGTTAACTATGGTCATGATAAAAGTAGACCACATGTTCCAGTGCGTTTTACCTTGCGAAGTTAAAACGGCAGCGGCAGCAAAACGAATTGCCAGCACCCAAGTGCCCATACCAATAGTACTTAAATAAATACTCGCCATGGCTGACATATCGTCTTGCAAACCCATCCACTGAGCAAATGTAGGGGCAAAACTCATCATCATAACGGTTAGAAAAACACCACCGAAAAGTAAAACTGCAAAAAGAGCGCCATAAGTAGAAGCTAACTTACTATAATCTCCAGCACCAATTCGTTGTGAGGCAACACTACTACCGCCTTGATGCAGTGTACTATATAGTGCAAATGCTATACCCAAAATCGGCATAACAGCACCAATAGATGCCGCTGCAGTATCAGATATACGACTTAAAAACCAAGCATCGGTAACATTAATCATAAAAATGAAAAACAGATCAATAAAAATTGGCCAAGTTAAACTAAGTAAACTTCGATCAGCAACCGACGGGCTTGATTTTTGCATGCTATCTCCTTAAAAATTGCAATAAAACAGTATAACAGTTGAGCATATAAATACTGTTGCATACGTTTGTTACAAATCGTAATAAATAATTTATTAGATAAAAATTTAAAACATAAACAACTGCAAGCGCGAGTAGGACAGTAAAAAAAGCTATATTTGATGGTTTATTCAGCACTTGGTAATAAAAATTAAATAAAATGGCTATTATTAGCAATTAGCACTTTACAAAGGCGTTAACAGTATTTATTATTCGCCCCGTTCTGAAGCAGCAATGCTTTTGAACTTCAGGTGAGATGGCTGAGTGGTCGAAAGCACCGGTCTTGAAAACCGGCAAGGGTTTGTAGCCCTTCTAGAGTTCAAATCTCTATCTCACCGCCATATTAAGAAAAGCCCGTTAATCGAAAGATTAGCGGGCTTTTTGCATTTCAGGAATGAATAAAAAGGGTTTATAGCGCTAATCCTTCGAGTAGAGTTTAAATCTCTATCTCTAGGTTTTTATTACATCACTGTATAATCGCATAACTTCATCCTTGAAGTTAAGAGAAACAGAAATCGGTTAATCGAAAGGTCGATTGAATTTATTATGAGTGATCATCTTAAACTTTTCTAAAACGGTGCGGATCCTTTTTACTCATCACCTTCTAAGTACAAAGTACCGTTTGCTTTAATCACTGCTAACCACTTTTCAGACATTACAAATGCATGCTCAATTTCTTCTGGTGTTAGCTGTAGATAAAGTTTTTCTTGAAGCCATGCATAACGGTTATATATTTCGTTATTTGGAGTCAGTTCTAGAATTAATTGATTAAATGCTGCAGATTTAACATTATTATTTTTGCCAAACTTCTGTGTATTACCAATATGAGACAACCTCGTTAATGCTTTGATACTGCCATTTTGTGCAGCTTGTTGTAAAAACTTTATTTGTTGTGCAAGAAAATTATCGCGCGTTGTTATAAAGTCTTCTCGTTCAAGGCTTTGATAGCCTTGAGACGTCATAAAAAACTCAGGTGTAATAGTGCCAATATATTCTTGTGCGGCTACATATCCATTGTTTGCAGCGACTTTCGAGTAATTGTAAAACTCGTCACGCTGATTTTGTTCAATGCCAATACAATACTCATATTTCTCTGATATTCTACTTATTGTAAGTGCGCTATCGCTATAATCGAGGGCTTGCGTTAGTTTTATATCAAGTGCGGTTTTATCTATAGGACTGTTAAAACAATAGTTAAGGTTCCTCGCAAGAATATACCTTGCTTTATTATCTCCATTTTCAGCAGCGTTTGTAAGTTCTTCAAACTTACTCAATAAATTGTTGGAAAATTTCCATTCAGGCCTCTGCATAACAACCATTTCAGCACTTTTTCTACTTGTAGTATGTAATGAGTGAGGAGCGTTAATACTTTTTACATCGACTACAGGTTTTGTGGACTTGGCATTTTTGCCTAGAGTGTCAATTACTTGGTTATTTTCGGTGTTAAATACATTTGTAGTTACGCTTTCCGTTTCCGTATCATCGATAAAGTTGAAGATAAATAAGGCTAAGCCAATATTCAACAATATTAATAGTAAGACTGACGTCGTGAAATTTTTTCTACGTTGAAACATGAGTTTATTGTGTCCTTACATCAATATCGAGTGTTAGGTATATATTTTTCTAATTGGCTTCTTAACAGATTATTAATTATTTCCGATGAAGCAGGTTAAATTAAATGGTATCCGCATACAATAGCTTGTTATTTAAAGATAAAAAATTAGCAAAACACTCAACCTAAATTAAGAAGTATACTTATCGGGAAATAGTATTTGGTGTGAATTGAGATACTACTAGTAATCTTCCAATGCTAATAATCAATCGCGTAATTTGTTAATGGCAACAACAGTACACTGTTAAAATTTTTATGCTATGTATCTGATTGTATTTATTTTGGTGTATTTAAATTGATTGTATTTAATTAGAGTGTCATGATTAAATTTTATATAAGCATTTAAGGTATACCATGGAAGGAATATTAAACGTTGTAGTCCCATCAATTGTAATCGTTTTAATTATACATTTATTGAGATGGAGGTCGTTATTTCGATTTGTACTATTAATTTGTTTAGCTATTTCATCCACGTTCTTTGTCGCCTTTTTCTATTGTGAAATCCTTAAGTCTACTTGTTCATCAGATCCATTAGTCGGCTTAGGCTATTTAATCCATTCAATTTTAGTGATAGTTATGTCATTTACGCTTGAAATAATTCGGACGAATTTGATAATTAATCTTAAAAATAAATCCAACTGACAATTGAATATGGTCTTAAAATGTAATTTTATAATTTATTTTAATAGCTCAATAATCACCACTTCTCACTATCAAACTTAGGTAGAATGGTAGAATGGTAGAATGGTAGAATTAAAAGAACGCTGATCTTAAATTGAAATTTCTAAACGCTACGCTAAATTAAAATATCCCAACTGCTTCATCTAAGGTAAGTTAAAAAGCTAAAGGCACATTCAATGTAAATTATTATTTTTGTAATTTTTCTGTCACCTTAAAGTCATTTTTTTGCCACATAAACTCCCTAGTCTTATTTCATTTTTAAATAACGAGACTAAAAGATGTTAAAAATTAATAAGTATAAAGCAGGGTTACTTACTGTTGCATTATCGATGGCGTTAAGTGGATGTAACCTAGACGGCGATAATGGCGAACAAGGTGTTGAAGGCGCACAGGGCATTCCAGGTGTTGTTGGAACTGACGGCAGCGACGGTAAAAGTTTACCTCGTGAATTAAATGTTGAAGTGGTTGGCCGTTTTGCTACCGGTATTTATGGCAAAAGCGCGGCAGAAATTGTTCAATTTCATAAAAATTCAAACTCTGCTTTTGCTATTAATGGCGCAGCTAATCAAATAGAAGTTATTAATTTAACTGATCTTTCAACAACAGAAGTAGGTAACCCTGTCGCAGATGAAAGCTTAAGCTCAAGTGCTTTTACTTTTCCCTTAAGCGTTTCAGTAAAGAACAGCTCTGGCGTTGAAAATACCATTTTGTTAGGTGCGGTTAATTCAATTGCCATTAAAGATGACTTGTTAGCCATTGCTGTTGAAGGTGAAGTTAAACAAGCATCCGGCGCTATTTTATTTTATAGCTTAAATACGCTGGGCGAAGGCACGTTTATTAAAGCAGTGGAGGCGGGTGCTTTGCCAGATATGGTTACTTTTACGCCCGATGGTAATAAGGTATTAGTTGCCAATGAAGGTGAACCCAATGCTGATTACTCAAATGATCCTGAGGGCTCAATATCAGTTATTGATGTTACTGAAATGATGCCAGCTGATGTTGCAGTTACAATTAATTTGAGCTCAGACATTGTCTTTAGTGATGATAATTTATCTCCTGAAGATTATGATACCGATGAAAAACGTCTCGCTATTTTAACAAAAGCAGGAGTTAAGTTTGCTGGACCGATAGGTAATACAGTCGCGAAAGATTTAGAACCTGAATATATTACTACTGCCAGTAACAGCGAAATAGCCTATGTGTCTCTGCAAGAAAATAATGCAATCGGCATAATAAACCTTAAAGATTTAACCATTGAAGTGAAAGCGCTGGGTTATAAAGATTGGGGTAAATATCAATTAGACTTTACTAATAAAGACGAAGTTCCTCAGTTTAAAAGCATTCAAGGGTTATATGGCATGTATCAACCCGATACTATTGCTTCATATTCGTGGAATGGTTCGACATTTATTGTATCTGCCAATGAAGGTGATGCTAGAGATTACGACGGATATTCTGAAGAGGTACGCGTTAAAGATATTATTGATCCCGATGAGCTCAATCAAACACTGTCAACCGCGTTACAAAGTCAGTATGACGAAACGGGCGGTAGTGACTATTTAGGACGTTTGAAAGTTACCACAGCTTTAGGTGATAAAGACCAAGATGGTGAGTATGAAGAGTTATTTGCTTATGGCGCGCGCTCATTCTCTATTTGGGATCAAAACGTTAATTTAGTTTTTGATTCAGGCGATGATTTCGGCAAAATTTCATCGGCCATTCTTGGTAACAACTTTAATGCCGCACATACCGAAAATAAAGGTGATAACCGCTCTGATGATAAGGGTGGTGAGCCTGAAGCGATTGATGTTGGAGAAATAGCAGGAAGAACTTATGCTTTTATTTCTCAAGAACGAGCAGGGGATTTATTTGTCTACGACATTACAAACCCTTTTAATACTGCTTTTGTTACCCATTACAATAACCGTGACTTTAGTGTTGATTACGAAATGGATGATGATTTAGCTAACCCTTGTGATAGCAATGAAGGCATGGATTGCACACAAGTGAATATGGCCGGTGACTTAGGTCCTGAAAGTATTAAGTTTATATCAGCAGCAGACAGCCCAACGAATACGCCATTATTAGTGATTGGTAATGAAGTATCTGGAACCGTTACGGTTTACCAAGTTACTGAGCAATAATAAAGAAAATTGCTAACGGGGACACATTTTATTGTGACCCCGTTATGCGATATAAACATAATGTTAAGTGCAATGTTAAGTGTTATGAAAAGATAGCTACTCTATATTTTAAATATCAAATAGCCGGTATTTATACTCAAGGTTTACCGTAAATCGATTAGCTTAACTATGAACTTAACTATGAATTTAACTTTGAGCTTTCTTAGAACGCTATTTAAGCTCGTTAGCTTTTCGATACTTACCTTGATAGTCAAAAATTCGATCCTTAATTCGCCAGTAATATTTTTGTTTTCTGGCAATAACAAAGTCAGGGCACGGCAGTATGTTAGCTAGCTTTAATGCTTGTTCAAGGGTAGTGACTTCATACGACTCAGTAGCGCCTAGTTGTAGACTTATTTTAGCGCTAAGGCGTTTAGAAAAAATATCATTGAAGGCTTTTACTTGATTCAACTTAGTAAAATCAAACGATTCATTAAGCTCAGTGCCTTCCTCATCATGATAAGTGATTTTTAACTTATCAGATCCCTTATCACTAGCTTTGCCATTACCTCTGCCATTATTTCTGCTTAAATTAAGGCCTGCACAACGTATAACTTTTGAATCTTTAAGTTTTAGTGCTTTTTTTAACATATCATCAGGGTCAACCAAAACCTCAAGGCATTGTATACAGTTACGAGCTGCTATGTCATTTTCACCACCGCAGTGCGGACATTCTTTAAATACAAAGCGATAGTCACATTGGCGCTGGCTTTCTACTAGATATGCTTGTTCGTCAGTGAGATCATCAACAAGACCTTTGCATCGTCGACCGTAGTGCTCAACTAAATAACCGTCGTCATCACAAATGCCCCAAAACACATTGGGAAATTCACAACTTGGGCAAACAACTTGCACAGGCTGGCTTTTACTATTGGGTTTTTTCTCGCCTACTTCGGGGTGATAAAGGTCAAAATCATTACCGGTATAATCAATCACCAAACAATCTTTTTTGTTCTCACTTAAACGCAAACCGCGACCGATAATTTGTTGATAAAGACTAACCGATTGTGTTGGGCGTAATATGGCGATCATATCAACATGGGGAGCATCAAAGCCGGTGGTTAGTACCGAAACATTCACTAGGTATTTAATCTCTTTGTGCTTAAATGCTTTAATTAACTTGTCGCGTTCGGCGTTGTCAGTAGCGCCGGTGATTAATGCACTTAACTGCGAAGGTAAATAACTAAAAACTTCTTTTGCATGTTCAACGGTGGCGGCAAATATCATAACACCTTGACGTTGTTCACTTAACTCAACAACCTGCTCAATAATACTTTGAGTCACTCGAGGGTTTTTGTTCAACAGATGATTCATATCCGCAGGACTATAATCGCCAGAGGCGTTTGCACGCAAGCTACTAAAATCGTAATGCTCTATAGTAGCATCAACGAGTTTAGGCTCGGTTAAATACTCGCGTTTAATTAAGTAACGAATGGGGAGTTCATAAATGCAGTGCTCAAAAGGCCGTTTTTCTTCACTGCGCATAAAACCACGGTAATGCTTTTTATAAATCCAGCCCATGCCTAAGCGATAAGGTGTCGCGGTTAACCCTAATAGCTTTACATCGGGATTAACTTGCATCAACTTTTCAATAATTTGTTGATATTGATTACTATTAGTCTGCTTGTTTGTTGTTTCTGGTGATTTTTCTTCGTGCTGTGTTTTATCTTGGAGTGGTTTATTCGGTTTTGTGTTCAACACAGCATTCGATTGTTCACCAGACAAGTCAGGGTTAGGCAAATTAACTCGATGACATTCGTCAATAATAATTAAAGAGTAGGGCTCATTAAAGTCGTCCAGATTCCGCGCTGCTGATTGTATGCTAGCAAATGTGACTTGGTGTTGCGTTTCTTTAAGTTTTAAGCCCGCAGAATAAATACCAGCGGCAACACCGTAGCTTTCAAATTTTTGATGGTTTTGCTCAACTAATTCTTTTACATGGGTTAGCACGAGTATTTTACGTTTGGCTAAACGTGCAAGTTCAGCAATGACCAAACTTTTACCTGAGCCAGTTGGTAACACAATCACCGCAGATTCGTTGGTTTTTCGAAAGTGTTTTAGCACTGAAGAAACAGCGTCTTGTTGATAATCTCTAAGTTGAAAAACTGCCACGCAGTACTGCTACCTTATCGGAAATATTAAAGTAGCCATAATAGCAAAATAATGGCTAAGTCTTAAACTTTACATTTTAGTATTTAACCTTTTATATCTAACATTTAGACAATAGCGACTATTTCTAAATTTAAACGTTAATAAGCGGTATCGCGTTACCGGAGTTTTGTAGGTATATTCTTTTAATACAGTTGGTTAGGTAGGTTTAATGGTTTACCTGTTTTAGACGCTGAATTGTAAGTTTTGTTGTAAGTTTTGTTATAAATTGACGAATCTACAGTTTTAAAGTTAATGTTTTAGGTCATATTAAAAAATGATTATCAATAACTATAGGGTTTAAGGCCAAGCCGTTTACCTGCAACAAATAACCAACAAACTTTGTTATTACAATCGAATTAAAGTAAGTTCGATTGTAATAATATTGTATTATTGATAATACATTAGGACTTGTATGCAAAGGTAAGTAAGCATATTTTTCCTGAGATGAAATCATATAATTATGCATAATTACGAAGTTAATTATTTTGTGAAGTTGTTTAAAGGTAAGTAACGTTTTGAAGTTTTATCATTTGTTTTATTTGGCTTTAATCGGCTTATTCTCAGTAGTTAATGTACAAGCTTTTGAGATCGAACAGCACAGTTTTCAAAAGGCTAACGCTATATCAATTCAGCAGTGCATTTCATGCCATGAGCAATCACAACATGATTGGCAGCAATCTGATCACAGTAAAGCCATGGCGCTTGCCGATGGAACGACAGTTTTAGCTGATTTTGATAATAAACAGGTTGAGCATTATGGACAAAAAGCTAATTTTTTTATTAAAGATAATCGTTACCAAGTCATTATTTCCTATGATGATAAAACAGATACTTATCCAATAAAATATACCTTTGGTCATTTTCCGCTTCAGCAATATTTAGTTGAAACTGAGCCAGGAAAATTACAGGTGTTACCCTTTGCTTGGGACGCAAGAGAAAAATCTGACGGCGGGCAGCGGTGGTATCACAACTATAGTCATGAAGAAATACGACCTGAAGATAGGTTACATTGGCGTCAACCATTACAAAACTGGAATGGCATGTGTGCCGATTGTCATTCTGACGGCTTAGTCAGAAACTATCAGACAAAAGATAACAGTTTTGACACACAGTTCGATAATATTAACGTCGGTTGCTTATCGTGTCATGGCGATATGACGACTCATGCAGAAAAAGCGATAGAACCAAAAACCAGAACTAATTTTACAGCGTCTAATCACCGTACTGGGCAATGGCTAAGAAGTCTTGGCGACAAAACTGCACATTGGCAAGGTGAAAAACGTGATAATGAGTTTATGGATGGTTGTTTTGCTTGTCATTCATTACGTGCACCATTAAACGATGGTATTAAACCTAACACGCCGTTTTTAGATCAATTTACCCCACAACTATTAGCATCACCCAATTACTATGCCGATGGCCAGATCAAAGAAGAAGTGTATGTTTATGGCTCATTTTTACAGAGTAAAATGTTTGCCGTAGGGGTTAATTGCCTCGATTGTCATGACAAACACACCATGAAATTAAAGGTAGAAGGTAACGGGTTATGCCTGCAGTGTCATGGCAGCGAGGTTTATAATGTAAAAGCACATCATCAACATGACGATAATACGACTGGCGCACAATGTGTTAATTGCCATATGCCGCAAAACACCTATATGGGCGTTGATGACAGACGTGATCATAGTTTTAAAATTCCTCGCCCTGATATCTCTCAAGCGTATAACACACCTAATGCCTGTACAAAGTGTCATGATCACAAATCGAATCAATGGGCAAGTGAGAGTTTAGTAAAATGGCATGCTCAACCTAAACCATTACCGACGAGCAAAGAATATTTACTGGCATTAAATTCAGGACTAGCCATCGATATTGAACAACATTTAGCGATAATTGCTGATGTTCAACTTGATATCATCAGTAGAGCCACAGCGATACAATTACTGAGTTACACTACGCAAACAATAACTGCCGAAATTTTAGCGCCTTATCTTCGTCATTCTGAAGGGTTGATCAGGTTAAGTGCTGCGAATATCGCTACATTATTCCCTCCTAACGATAAGGTAAAATACCTTTCACCATTGCTACAAGATCAATACAAATCAGTAAGAATTGCTGCGGCACGCGGTTTAATTACCAGTAAAATATCCGCTGTAGATCAGCCGCTATTCGATAAAGCGTTCAAAGCATTAACTCATTCAAACACAATTAGCAGTTGGCGCGGTGAAGGCCTGGCTAACCAAGGTGTTATTGCGATTGAATTGAATAAGTTAAGTGATGCAGAGAAATCATTTATAAAGGCAATTAAAGTAGATCCTTACTTTTTAACAGGCTACATTAATTTGGCCGATATTTACCGTGCTCAACAAAAGCCATTTCAAGTAGCTTCAGTGCTGTCAAAGGGGCTCAAAAACAACCCTAAATCAGCCGATTTACATTACTCTTACGGATTGCACTTTGTACGTCAGAAACAATTAGCTAAAGGGATCGAACATTTTGACAAAGCCATGGCTTTAATGCCTGATAATGCGCAATATGCTTATACTTATATATTAGCGTTAGATGGTGTCGGGCAGAGTGAAGCAGCCTTAACTAAATTAAAAACGTTAATCGTAAGTTATCAAAACAAGGCACAATTGAAAGAGCTAGGTTTGTATTTGTCTCAAAAATTAGCGAATAAAGCTGACTTTGATTGGTTTATGGCTATTTAAAAAAATTCAGCACTCGAATTACGAACAGTTCCATAAATAAAGCCAGTTAATCATAAAATTAACTGGCTTTATTTTATCTGGACCAAATTAAACATACACACGATTTTATTGCATTGGTGATATCTTCAATAATTCGCCTTCTATGCTATCCGTTAACACATAGATAAAACCGTCTGGGCCGGTTCGAATGTCTCTTATTCGTTGGTTACGATCGCCAAGCATAGTTTCTTGTTCGACTACGTTATTGTTTTCTAAGCTTAAACGTCTAACACTTTTACCGGCAAGCGCTGCCACGAATAAGTTACCTTGCCATTGCGGAAAAATAGTTCCTTGGTATTCTGTCATCCCTGCAGGAGCGATTGACGGTACCCAATAGGTTACGGGTTGTTCCATACCTTGCGCTTCTTTAAATGGTGAAATAATAGCGCCTGAATAATCTTCACCATAGGTAATGGCAGGCCAGCCATAATTAAGCCCAGGTTTAATTAAATTTAATTCATCGCCACCTTTTGGACCATGCTCATGTAGCCAAACCTGTTTAGCTTTACTGACTAAAATTGCTTGTGGGTTACGGTGTCCATAAGTGTATATTTCTGCTCTAGCGTTAGCTTGGCCAATAAATGGGTTATCTTTTGGAATACTGCCATCAGTGTTAATGCGCAGAACTTTCCCTAATAAACTCTCAAGCGATTGTGCTTGGTCGCGAAAATTAAAACCATCGCCAGCTGTTATTAACAGGGTGTTATCGGGCAGAAATGTCATTCTTGCGCCATGATGATGCGGCGTATTTCTGCTTGATCCTTGAAATATAACTTGAGTTTGCTGCAGCGACATACCTTGCAGGGTAGCGCTGATCACTTCAACATAATTGTTACTCGGCGTGCCAGCACTATATGATATATACAGTTTTTTATTTTTAACGAAGTTTGGGTCTAGCACCACATCAAATAAGCCCGCTGGGCCCGATACATAAATATTTGGCAGTCCGGTAACTTTTTCTTCAAGTAACTTACCATCGCTAACTAACCTTAAATTACCACTACGTTCGGTTATCAACATATCATTGTTAGGTAAAAAGGCGATTGACCAAGGAAAATTTAAGTTTTTAACAACAGTTGATACTTTATAATCTTGTGCGTTTGCGTTGATAAGTATCAAGCTGTTAGTCATTATTAAAAACAAACTGGATCGAACTTTTCTAAAAAACTGATAACTACTTTTCATGTTGAATACCTGATTTATTATTTGTTAGCGTCTTCGTGGTTAGCAAAGTAAAAAGCCACGCTGAAAATATACAACAGAGTGTTGCGAGTAAAAGGCCTATTGGCGTTCGTACTGAAGCTATTATGGTTAAGCCCATACTATATTGAATGATATACGTTGTTATTGGGAAGGTCGTGCAACCTGAGGCAACATACCAAAGCGTTCTATTACCACCGATATATTTATGTGCGTATTTAGCAACAATAAAACCGATTAAAAAACCTACCGAAATCAATATATATAATACAGGTCCTAAACCAATTAAATCATCTAGCGTTGCATTTAAACGTACATCATTCGTAACGTTAAGGCCAAATGACTGCACGTCTGCTAATACAATTTGAGTAGACACAATACACACAAGTAGTGTGGCAATAAGTGTGGTGAAAATAAACACTACAATGGTTTTGAGCATATAGAACCTTATTTAAGTCGAGACAATCTAGCTAGTCTATAGAAATAAGTTATTACTTTACACTGCTTTATAAAAAACCGTACGACGCTAGTAAACTGCTGATGATAATTATCATGGTCAAAATCATCTGTAATAAAGCTTCGATTATAATCGCGTTATAATAGCCAAAAGCAGCAACTTTACTTAATGTCGACTTGAAGGGGTAAAATCAAAGATGCTATTTATTCTGCGATATTGTTATGAGTTTAATAACTAACAACATTAAAACAGCGGTTAAAAATGGTAACGAGCAGCGTAAGTGTTTACCATATAGTTATAGCGACAAATTAATATTGATTTAACCGGAATTTACATGAATTTAGAACAAGCTTTGCTGGCAATAGGTAATGCACATGGTAACGATTTACCTGTTGCAGCGCTCGAAACAGTTAAAAAACACTGGACAGAATTTTACCCACAGTTAGAAAAATTAATTGATCAATTTATTACTGACGAGACATCATTAACTGATGAGCAAAATGCGTTGCTATTTTTTGGCACCTTATTTATCGCCGAATTTAAATATTCGCAAGCTTTAACAAAGTGTTTAACGTTATTTTCACGTAACGATTCGTTTTTAACGCCTCTTGAAAAAGTATTCGGTGATGCGCTTACTGAGTTAACGCCAACAATATTTTATAATGTTGCTAACGGGAAAACTCAGGCCTTATCTGATTATATTGTTGCTGGCCATCAAGCTATGTATTGCAAAGCATCAGCAATGGAAGCGGTGTTTGCGCAATATGAAGTAGGTACAATAGATTTAAACGAACTAACCGCACATGTAACACATTGGCTAACAACATTTTTAGCTATGCCAAGTACTATCAATAGTTTTTTGCTTAGTGCTTTAGCAAATTACTGTATTGATTATCAACTTGATAACTTTAAAGACAAATTTGTTGGCTTAGCTGACAAGAATCTATTTGACGACGACAGATTTAGTCAAGAAGAAGTCGTTGAATGGAATAACCGTTTTGCACGTAAACTGATCGCGTCTGACATTATACAACCTAACTTTGATGCTATTGAAACATTAACTGAGTGGGCTGAAGATGAAATTTCGAGCCTTGAAGATAACTCATTAGAAGGTTTACTACCTGACGACACTGGTGCTTTTGATGCTCTAATGGGAGACGGTGGTTTATTGTCTGATATTTTATACGACGAACAAACGATTCTCGACAATAGTGTACCGGTTAGCTCATTGCCTACCGTTGGTCGCAATGAACCTTGTCCGTGTGGCAGTGGTAAAAAATATAAAAAGTGTTGTTTACAGTAAACACAGTAGCTGCATTGCCAATACTATATATATCGTTTTACTATTAAGTCTTTAGTGACAAAGCTTAAGGGTATGTCACTAAAGGTACTCAACTTAGTTAACTCGATTAACACAACCAACCATAACTAACATAACTAAATTAAAAGTAATAAATAATGTCATATCCTGCATGCCCAAATTGCCAGTCTAAATACGTATACCAAGATCAACAGTTATTCATATGTCCAGAATGCGACTTCGAGTGGAACCCCCAAGAAGTTGAGCAAGATGCTGTAATTAAAGTGAAAGATGCTAATGGTGCATTACTTGCTGATGGTGACAAGGTAACAGTGGTTAAAGACTTAAAAATTAAAGGTAGCTCTCAAGTTATTAAAATTGGCACTAAGGCTCAAATTAGGCGAGTGCTTAATAAAAAAGATCATGAGCTTGACTGTAAGGTTGCTGGTGTTGGCGAGATGATGGTAACAGCTAAGTTTGTAAAAAAAGCCTAACTGAAAATATCTATCATCATGTATTTACTTTATAACATTTGTGAAGCTAAAACTGATATTGAGACTGCATCTTCCTGTTCGTAATTTAGTTTATGTAAGAACTGCAGCAAATTAACAAAATTACCAAGACTCTCGTTCCAAATTGAAATTAATGAACCCTACGCAAACTTTAGATGAGTATCATAAAATAATTTTTTGTTACGTCACAAATGGTACTGTTTTTTTTGTACAGTTCTGTGCGATTTCCTGCTTTCATCCAATAAAAAGGAAATATTCTCGTTTATGTCTTTAACATAACGAAATGTTTTATTAGTAACTTATTGTAGATATTGAATAAATCAGGTATGTTTTAATTATTGTAAAATATGAAAGAAGGATTTTTTCCTTGTTTAAACAAGGAATTTTTCCTCATAATAAGCTGTTATGTGTACCTGTAATTAGCACCACTGGAAGGTTATGGAAACTAATCAAAAGTTAAGCGAAGAAGAGTTCTCACAAATGTTAACTCTCATTAAGCGTCACGCAGTTACAGATATGGATCAATTTTCTACTTGGAAACTTGATTCTGAACGTGGAGATATTTACGTTTGCTTATCAAACATACCTTTGGCGGCTGATGACAATGTTCATAAAGACTTAAGCCACTTGCTAAAAGCTTAATATGCAAATAACGAAAGCTTGGTGACCGTACACATAACAAGGCACTCAAAAGGACAAATAACAGTTGGTTTTTGCTCCTTCGTCGCTTATTTTAACCAACTATTATTTGCCTCTTAGTGGGGCGTTAGCATGCACAAGGAGGCTTCATGAAAATTTGCGAAGATTGCAGTAATAAAATTACTTATGCTAAGTTGTTTTTTGCTGTTAGGTCTGTGAAATGTTCAGGATGTGGTGCTAAGTACAAAGTTAATATTGGCAGTTATATCGCCTTTATTGTAATAGTTGGCCTCGCCTTATTAGCAATAGATTATTCTATAGTTGTTTTATCAGGCGTATCACAGGTGCTGTCAATTATTGCTATTTTCGTGTGTATATTTATTGTGGCTCCATTTAATCAGAAGCTGGTAAAGTGCAGCTAACAAGTAGCTTAAGCGGGACAAAATAAAGTTGGCTTTTTGTTCACTACGTTCACTTATTTTAGCCAACATTATTGTTGCCCCTTAGCTGGGGCGTTATGTTTACTCAAGGAGTCGAGTTTTGCCTAAATATCAAATACCAAAATCTCCAGGTGAATTCCAAATAATCGAATCCTATGCAGGCACGCCTTTAATCTGGAATCACAAAAAGGGTAAAGGTAAAGTATCAATCCCTTGTCGAGATTGGGATCACGCAGAAGAAATATTAGAGAAACTTAAAGAGTTTAAAAAAGGTGGGGAGCTTTGGGTATAGTTTTCTTATAATTTACAGTAGTCTATGTAAACATAACAAGGCAATTCAACGGGACTAAAAACAGCGGGCTGTTCGCTACGCTCCATTTTAGCCCACTATTTTTAGCCCGTTAATATGGGCGTTAGCTTACTAAATACATATATATGAAATGTTCGACTTTATTTGAAAATATAAAAAAGTATTGGCCTAATGAGCTTGTGATTGACGAAAACAATCCAGACCAATTAAATCAATTGTATTGGGTTGTTGAGGAAAAAATCGATCACAAAACAGAGCATTGGCTTAGCGTTTCTGCATGGGCATTTCATCAAGCTATAGATGGATTTATAGATTCAGAAATCGCAAGTGGTAAAAGTGTTATACAAATATCACAAATGCCTATGCAGCTATTTAATAAACAGGTGCTTTTCAATTTAGACGATGATGATTGGAAAGAGGAACGTTCAGAGTATGAGCAGTCGTAAGCTAACAAGCCAATTAAGCAGGACTAAAAACAGTTTGCTCGGTTTCGCTTCGCTACACATTTTAGCAAACAATTTTTAGCCCCTTATTGGGGCGTTATGTGCCTAGGATGGTGTCATGAAATATCTAATATATTCGTTTCTTATAATATGTTCTTTAAATGCTTTCGCTCAAGATCATAATTGGATTCCTGAGAGCTAAAATTGAAACTATGAGAAGTAATGATCAAATTTGGATTAATGATAAAGGTGACTTTTATTGGGCTACGTCAATGTTTCATGATTCAATGCCTTGCAGCACTACTCTTAATGAAAGTGAATTAATTGAAGTATCAGCATTAATTCAAAGTTTACCTTCGGTGCCATACGAAAGAGATTTCAATAATCAGTGTAAAGATGGCCTTCGCTTCTTTATATTATCTTCATCAAAGCAAGGTGATGGTACTACTTTAGAAGTTGGTAAAAAATTTCCAGCATCAAAGGACTGTCGGATTAATGCCATAGATAAAGCTTGGGATGATTTAAGTGAAAAGCTATATGTATTAACTCAAGAAAAATTCAAATCTTGTAGAGGTGGTTCGTGGTAACAGGCACATAACAAGCCACTCAAGCAGGACTTTTAACAGTTGGTTAGGTTCCGCTTCGCTTCACATTTTAACCAACAATTAAAAGCCTCTTAGTGGGGCGTTGAAGCTGTAGAATTTCTCCAAACTGAAAAATGGCGTATGATTTTTCTGTTAGTACAGCCTTTAAAGTTCACTTTTTAGTGGAGTATTGCCTCAGAATGCACATAGCAACGCAATTTGAGGCTTAATTTTTAATAAATTTTGAGGCTGTTTTTTCTAAAATAGAAATTCTACAGCCTCGTTATATAGCACAAGGATGGTATGCGCGTAATTCTAATCTTGGTAATATTCCTCTTATCTAGTTGTTCTAGAGTTCACCACGATCCGATTGGAAAGTTTTACTTTTCAGTTGAAAAAATTAGTAAAGAAGAGTTAATTACTGAATTAGATGCGTTTTCGTTAGTACACAATCTAATTAAGCAATCAGAAGGTGGAGAGCATCACCTACCAGAAAAATCTGATGTCATTGTTTCTGCCTATTATAAGAATGAAAGTGACATAGCTATTTTGATCAATAATTATTTAAATAAAAATTGTTATTTTGCGGCGGCTTATGATTATTCAAAAAATAATTTGGAGGTTGCACGTCAAATTGCAACTCAATTAAATAGTGAATTAACTCGGAGGTTTAGTGAACGTATTAGTTTCCACTCAGAACCTCATTGTAAAAGTGCTATATAACAAGAAGAATTAAAAGGACACCCATCCTAAATTGAAATTACTGAACTCTGGACTAAACTAAGAAAATCCCATATCGCTGTTATGTGATTAGATTTTATTTTTAGAGTGAGTGTCATTATTAATTTTCCGATTTTAAACACCATAAAGTCAACAAGTCCTTACTTGAGGCTTAAACTTGCCAGAAAATTGATGTATTAGTATAGCTTGGGCCTAAAATGTTAATTTCGTTTCTATTCTTTGTCAAAACTGTCATTTGGTCATGACAAAGAGCAAGATATTATAATATCGATGTTATGTGATTAGATTTTATTTTTAGATTGAGTGTCATTATTAATTTAGCTAAGTTTGTAAAAAAAGCCTAACTGAAAATATCTATCATCATGTATTTACTTTATAACATTTGTGAAGCTAAAACTGATATTGAGACTGCATCTTCCTGTTCGTAATTTAGTTTATGTAAGAACTGCAGCAAATTAATAATTAACAAAGACACCCACCGTTATTTTTTGAAACTAAAGCCACGCAGGGGCTTTATTTTTGGTTGTTTTTGAAGCCAAAGAGGTGATGTAATACCTCGGTTTCTGAAGTATTTAGAATGAGTGTCTCTTTAATTCTTTCTATTTAAATGACTGCCGGTTTTGCCCACTGCAAAAGCAATGTATGCGAAAGCCGCCCAAATCAACCGGTCGACAAGTCCAGTTCTTAAAGAACCTGGTACAAAATGTCAGTTACAGTGACCGAATGAAGGTAAAAATAGACAGCCCCATTGGACGACGGCAGTACAGTAAAAGATTAGGCGCAATCGAACCGGTATTTGGCAATATCACGGTCAATAAAGGCATGAATAAATTCACTTTGCGTGGACAAGATAAAGTGAATACCCAATGGAAAATGTATTGTCTTGTTCATAATATTGAAAAGTTAAGAAACAATCTGCATTAGAGCCTAAAAGCCCAACATCACACGAAAAACCAGCCTCAAAACGACATAAACCTCTTAATCAACACCCTTAATAAACCTTTAACGATGCAAAAATAAAAATCGTCCAAAAACGTAAACGTTTTTGATTGTTAAAAGAAAATAATCCAGTTAGAGTATTTTGATTAAAAATTATATAAAAAACGAGTAATTCTACAGGCTCGTTGAGGGTGTAGAATTACTCCAAAGTAGAAAATGGAGGGCGATTTTTGTGTTCATACAGCCGTTAAAAGTCATTTTCTAGTTGGATATTGCCTCAGATTTCACGTAGCAACGTAATTTGAGGCTTAATTTTTAATAAATTTTGAGGCTGTTTTCTCAAAAAGAGAAATTCTACAGGCTCGTTAGGTTAATAAGGAAATTTATGAGTATCGTTGGACGAATTGCTCAACTAATTATTGGTATTGTAATAGGTTGGTATGGATTTACACTGGTGTCAGAGGATGGTTCAGATATATTCACTTGGATAGCAGTGCTTATAGGTGCAGGTTCGGTTTTGTCCGCCTTGTTTCCTGATATTTTCGACATATCGACTGACCAAGGAGATAGCGGCTCTACTAGTGACTCTGGCGGTGACGGAGATTAATTAACCTAACAAGCTAATTAATAAGGACAAAAAACAGTTGGCTGTTTTCGTTCCTCAACATTTTAGCCAACAATTTTTTGCCCATTATTAGGTCGTTGAAGCTGTAGAATTTCTCCAAACTGAAAAATGGCGTATGATTTTTCTGTTAGTACAGCCTTTAAAGTTCACTTTTTAGTGGAGTATTGCCTCAGAATGCACATAGCAACGCAATTTGAGGCTTAATTTTTAATAAATTTTGAGGCTGCTTTTTCTAAAATAGAAATTCTACAGCCCCGTTATAAGGTAAAAATGACTACTCAGAATATCACTGCTATTGCTATACGATTTTTAGCTATCTGGTTATTAGTTCAGCTCATAAACAACCTTCCGAGTTTAAGTTTATTGTTTGCAAGCATTGAAAGCTATACGCAAAAAGATGTGCCTCTTGGTGTATATATTTCGATGGTTATTGCTGTTTTTGTTGTTGGTTTAATTGCATCATATTTAATGTATAAATCTTCAGAAACTATTTTATCTAAAACCACAAATGAAAATGAAACAAGCAATCAACTTAGTACTACTGATCATAAATTTTTAATTCAATTATTAGGTTTATATTTTATTGTTGCATCAATTACTTGTTTGCCTTCTTCATTAAGCTTTATCCAATACTCAGAAGAGGTTAAATTTTATAACTTACTCGGTACGTTAGGCTGGATATTTCAATTAATGGTAGGGTTATTTTTAATTGGTTCTCCTAAATATTGGACTCAATTATTAAATAAACTGAGAGGTAGGGTGTAATTTCCTTAAAAATTAACAGGACACCCACCCTAAATTGAAATTACAGAACACTAAACTAAGAAAACCCCACAACATTATCTCAGGTGAGTTATGGCTACGCCAAGGAAGCAGAACAAATTAACAGGACACCCATCCTAAATTGAAATTACAGAACTCTGGACTAAACTAAGAAAACACCACGACAAATAATCCGATTAAAGTATCGATATTTCAATGCGCATTGCCGCTTTATGGATAAATCTTTTCATATCAGAGCGATTTAAGCCTGACAATCAGCATGGTTGAAGAATTAATGATAGTTAACCTGAACTCTGGATAAGCAGCACTTGCTCAATACTCCCTTTTAAGCCATTTTCTGCGTTAAAACGTCGATAAATAGCGCGCTATTCATAAACGTTTTGCCTTGGAAATGGTATAAAATGAAGCATTGATGATATCTATTCGTGATGTTCACCTGGCTATAGCATTTACTTTATTACCTAAGCTTTTGTTTCACTTGAGTTTCAAGCACTCATTATCCAGAGTTCAGGTTAGCTAACCTAAACTCTGGATAAGCAGCGCTTGCTCAATACTCCCTTTTAATCCATTATCTGCGTTAAAACGGGGATAAATTGCGTGCTATTCATAAAGGTTTTGCCATTGTAAATGGTATAAAATGAAGCATTGATGGTGTTTATTCGTGATGTTCACCTTATTAACCTAAGTTTTTGATTCACTTGAGTATCAAGCACTCATTACTCAGAGTTCAGGTTAGTTATGTGCAATATAGATTCAAGCGTACTGAACTCAAAATATTTAAAGCAGAACAATGAAAATTATTTTACTAACACATGAACGTGAATTGCATAGAGCAACCAACACTGGCAACCTTGCGATAGAGAATACGAATAATATCGTTGAGCGTATAGTATGGGAGAGAGTAAATCCGAGTAAAGTTATCACTCAGCTAATAGAAAATAATGAGGCAGCGCTGTTATATTCCAAAGCTACTCCTGTAACAGATGTAACATTGACTATCTCATCAGAAGTAAAGTTTGAAAAACCTGTGTTACCACCACTTAATATTGAAGCGTATGAGAATATCATTATCATTGATGGAACATGGCAAGAAGCAAAGAAAATATTTAATCAAAGTCCTTATTTAAAAGCTGCGCCGCATTTTACTTTGAAAACAGCAACAAACTCTTTATACAAACTTAGAGCCAATCAACTAGAAGGGGGGTTATGCACTGTAGAATGTATAATCGAAGTTTTAAAACTTAAAGGGGAAAATAAAAAAGCAGCCGAGTTAATAGAAAAGTTTGCCCAATTTAATGGCTAAACTTTAATGTATTACATTCATACCTTCGAACGAGTTTAATTGTTCTAATTAACGGTATTGCTATTAAGGGCGGTTTGTCATGCTAAATATGATGTTAAGATCACTAAATCATCATTTTCAATGCAAAATAAGGCGTAAGGTTAAATATTAAAATACCTAACTTATAGTTACCCAAATAGTTAAAATACAACGAAGGTAACGCTTTGGCATCGATTCCCATAATATTGCTGTGCAAGTTAGCGGTAAAACGTTTAAACACGATAATTGCTAGTGCTGAAAACAGGTATACAGCCAAATTAATGACCGAACACCAACCTAAAAAAGTTGTAAGCTCATTGATACTCATTATTGCTAAAATCTCCGTAAACATTGTGGAATGTGCCACATAATAAGGCTTTCTTAGGCTGAGCCAATAAAAGCCATTTGATAGTACGTTAAGTTAACTCAACTAAATATATCATATAGTTTGAAATGGTAAATAATCTGGGGTACTGGGTACAAAAGTTCATCAGCTTGCTCGTAAAATTGAAGATTGGCTGATACCTAAGGTTAATGCGGTATTGCTAATGTGTTTTTCGGCTAATAGCTGCTTTAAAATTATCAGTAGATTGAGATCAAGTTGATTTAAATTCATTATTATCTTTTTATGTTTGTTTTAATAATTATTACTAGTAACGATGATCATTGGGCTTTATGTCGTTGCTAGTTTTTACTTCATAGTCATAAACCTTGCCATTTTTATCGAGTTTAAAATGGCAACAGCCGTCAAATATTTCTCTTAATAATAATCTACTTTTTTGCACACGTGACTTTAATGTTGAGTAACTAATACCTAATTGCTCTGCATATTGTTTTTGTGATTGATTATTAATGTCAATCGCTGTTAACAAGCGTGCATTTTCACTGGGTAGAGCATTGATAAAAGGTATAATACAGTGAGTTAAATCTCTATTACTTGATTCACTATCATCATGAGAGTTTAGTTTAACCTCTTGATATTCCGTGCTTCTATCTTGCTTGCGGTAATAATCAATAATGCTACGGTTTGCGATTTGAAATAGCCAAGCTTTCACACTTTTTTGCTCTTTTAACGTATGAATATTGTTGTGAGTTTTTATCAATATTTCTTGTAGTAAGTCGTCTACATCAGCTTCATTCGAAACCTTAGCATGTATAAAACGTTTTAGTGCTGCTCGATAAGCTAGCCAAATCTCTTCTATTTTCATTAAGCAGATATTCTCCAGCTTTTTATTTATTATCAGACTCACAAGCTTTATTTACTCTGATATTGTCTACATGCTAGCTAAAAGTTTAAAACCGAATTGAAGTATCTCGTTAGTAGTATTTTAGGGCTAGTTTTTTATTTTTCTATTTAATTATATTCTTTATTTATCGTCTTTTTAAATGTTTGTACGTCTTATGGGTAAATTAATCCTTTGGAAACCATAATGAACTATTTAGACAACCAAGTATTTAACCTAACCCCGACTTTTAACAAAAACAGTACCCATAAACCCCGAGTACTGATCTTATACGGATCATTACGCGAAACATCGTTTAGCCGTTTAAGTGCCGAAGAAGCGGGACGAATACTGACAACAATGGGGGCAGAAGTTAAGTTTTTTAATCCTAAAGGTTTACCCTTATTTGATAACAACGACTCTGTTAATCACCCAAAAGTTGAAGAGCTTAGAACGCTTGTAACTTGGTCTGAAGCACAAGTATGGTCTTCACCCGAAATTCACGGCAACCTTTCGGGTGTAATGAAAACTCAAATCGACTGGATCCCATTAACACTTGGTGCGGTTAGACCAACCCAAGGTAAAACATTAGCGGTTATGCAAGTTTCAGGTGGCTCGCAAGGCTTTAATGCTGTTAACAACATGAGAATTTTAGGCCGATGGATGCGTATGCTAACAATTCCTAACCAGTCATCTGTAGCCAAAGCTTATAATGAATTTACTGAAGATGGCCAAATGAAAGACTCATCCTACAGAGAGCGCATTGTAGATGTAATGGAAGAATTGATGCGCTTTACTTTTTTAACACGTGATAATAGTGGCTTTTTAACCGATAGATATAGCGAACGCCTTGCTGGTGAAGCTAAAAAAATTGCCATGTAAGAACGTAAAATAGCTTAAAGGGTATTCATCAGTTTTCAACAAACAATTCAAATTAACTAAATTTAAATACGTAATACAAAAACGATTGTAGCTTACTTGTTAGATGACAAAATACCCTTTAAAAACTGATATAGCGTTGAGTTAATAAGACCGAGCAAGATACCTAAGCCAATATAATTGATGTTTTACCATAACAATTAAGTACACTGTAAAAGATCTATACTATAATATTTAATAATTATCGACGTGTTAGAGTTTTTAATAAAACAGTTATTTTTTATTAACATAAGTTTAATTTTAAAGGGATAAAAAATTATCAAAAGAAAAGTATCTTATTATATTGGACTTACTTCATTACTGCTTGTGCCTAATATTGCTTTTGCTAGTCAAAATAACGTGAATTTACTGGGAGAGAATAGCCGTTGGTCATTCGATATAGCAACTCGCGGCACCCGTAATATTGATCAAAAAAACAATGCTTTTATGCACGTAATTGGTTTAGATTTACATAAAGTATTTAGTGCTAAAACTAACGATATAGGCACATTAACTTTTCAGCCCTATGTCGTTAAATTAAATAATGTTAAAAATCCTCCATTTATATTCGATGATGGTAATGACACTCAACTAACCTGGCGAATAGCAAACTTTAATTACACTGCTTTAGCACAGGGAAAATTTAATATCAGAGCAGGGCATTTTGAGATTCCTTTTGGACTTGAGTATCAAATAGATACTAATGGTACTTTACGCCAATTAACAACAAGTGACAGAGGAATAAAAGCCGATTGGGGTGTTTCAATCAACGGGATATTACCAAATGTTGAATACGAAATTGCTATAACACGTGGTTCTGGTAATGAAATAGAAAGTGCCGGAAATCCTTATGTATTTTCTGGCCGGGTTGGCTCTGATACTACGAAAAATTTCACTAGTGGGTTTTCATGGTTTACGGGTGATGTACTCGTAAAAAATGGTATTGTAAAACATAAAAAAATAGCCTTTGATGCCAGTTATTATTACTTCCAATGGCAATTTATGGTTGAAGCATCAGCCGGTAAACAAGCTAATAATAGTACACAAAATACCTTTGCTGAGGTAATGTGGAAGAGTCCACAAGAAACATTTTTATCTTATTGGCAATTGGGTTATAAAAATACATCAATCAGTGAAAATAACTTAGAAAGAAACGTTTCAAACAGTTATTGGGTCACGGGGATTAAATGGCAAAGCATTAATGGTTTTAATGTCAGTGCACAATACAAAGATAAATTATCAAATTCATCATCACAAGACTCAATACTGAGCATTCAACTTCGCTACAGAATATAAAACTGAATTGAGAACATTATGATTAAAAACATCAGCATAGTTACGATATTTATTTTTCTTGAATTAGTATCTACAAGTACATACGCCGCATTTTGTTCATTGAGAGATCCTGTTTCAGCAATTCAAATGTTATATACCGATGGCTATGAATTTCGCTCGTTAGTTACAACAGTAACAGAAGAAGATAGAGCGAGAGTTAAAATGCAATTGCCTTTTACTATTCATCAAAGTGAAGTCGGAAAACATACCTTATATGTTGTATATGAAAACGATACTCGCATTGGTTTTTTACAAGCAAGATCTGAGTGGGCAAAGTGGGGTTTAGTTGAAATAGCCTGGGCAATAAATAACGACCGCAGTATAAAAGGATTTTATTTTCAACGATGCCGAAGCCCTCAATGTAATGATACTGTTAGCGAACAAATAAATACTGTGTTGAAAAATAAAAATTTTACACAATTAAAAACATTACTGAACGACAATGGAGAGACCCTTTCAAGCTACGGAAAAACACAATTTAACCATGCGCCAGACTTAGCTTTACTAGCAATACGTTCTGCACTAAAAACCTTAGCCATTACTGACTTAAGTTGGGAAAACGACATAAATAAATTAGCGTTAATTAACCAGAGCAATTAAATGAGAATTAGAAGTTACCTTGCATTACTTGTTTGTGCTTGTTTACTTGGCGCCTATGCTCTTGAACAAGTGTTAACACAATATTTTGTTCATGTGCAGACAATGGCTGATAAATATAATAAAAACCTGCTGTGGGCAAAAGATTTAGAAAGAATAGAAATTAGCACTTCACAATTTTTAGTATCGTCTGATCTTGTTGTAGGGTCTGGTAATACTTACCTTATTTTCGGCGCAAAAAATATTGGCGATTACCTAACTTCTGAACTGTCAACGCTGCATGCACAACATCACTTTCCAAGTCTTAATGACAAAATTAGTCATACAATTACGCAAACTACCACAATAAATTCGATACTTGATGCCGTGGGTCAAATACCGCCTAGTGCATTAAAAACAGATTTGAGAAATTTATTAGATGAATATGATCCGGTCAGTTTAAGGTTATCTAATAACATAATGTTTTTAACTAAAGAAGTTAAAAACATTATTTCACAACAAGGCTTAGCACTTGAGCAAGAAAAACAGTTCCAGGCTCAAGTCGTTTGGTTATCCAGAACGGTGTTTTTTCTATTTATTATTGTTTTATGGTGGTGGGCTAATAGAAGGATATGTCGTCCTTTAGATCAACTTATTAACTCATCGCATAAAGCGTTGGCCGGAGAAGGTTTTAATCCAACTATTAATGCACCAACTGAAATTATTAAGCTAAGTAATGACTTTAAAGACCTTACTGAAAGCCTGTTTTATCAAGCCTCACACGACCCTTTAACTGAGTTACAAAACCGAAGAGCGTTCGAACGCTGTTTAACTGAAGCCTTGCCAGACAATAAAGCCAATTACTTTTTATGCTTTATTGATTTAGATTACTTTAAAACGATTAATGACAGCTGCGGGCATGCTGCTGGAGATGATATTTTAATCAAAGTAGCCAACATTTTAAAAAATAATATTCGCTACATAGATACGGTTGCACGTTTAGGCGGAGATGAGTTTGCAATTTTACTTAAAGATTTAAATGTAGAAAAAGCCATGAGTATTGCAAATAAGGTAAAATCGCAAATTCACCGCTTAAGTTATACCTTAGAAAATGAAGTATTCTATTTAAGTGCAAGTATAGGTATTGCACAGAAAACAACACAAACAACAATATCAGAGCTACTGCATTGTGCCGATGTTGCTTGTGCTACAGCTAAAAATGCAGGTCGTAACATTGTAAAAACTTATGACATAAATTTTGAATTAGAACAAACCGATACTCCAGATACTATATCGGTTCATCAGATAAATCAGGCACTTGAAAACGATCTTTTTCTTTTATTTAAGCAAGAGATTATGCCTTTAAAATCGATGAATTCAGGTAAGTATTTTGAAGTACTTTTGATGATGAAAAATGCTGCAGGAAAAATTGTTCAGCATACTCATTTCACAGCCATTGCTGATCGTTATCAGCTTAGTATTGATATTGACCGTTGGCTTATCAATAAAACCTATCAATATTTTACAAGTAATTACGCTGAACTTACTACCGTTAAAACCATTGCAATCAAGCTTTCTAGTCAAGCTTTATTAAATGAAGATTTTGAAGGGTTTATTGTACAGTTGCTTAAAAATGGTGCTATACCTGCTGATAAGTTCTGCTTTGAAGTTCAAGAGTCAGATGCTATCGCTCACTTAAAACGAGCCCGAATATTTATGACTAACCTTAGGGCATTAGGTTGTTAGTTTGCTTTAAATGAAGTTGGAAAAGGCCACTACTCTTGTGTTTATATGAATGAGTTTCCTGTAAATATAATAAAAATATCTAGCGCTTTAATTAAAAAATTGCCCAACAATAATAAAGCTTATAATACGGTCACGTCCATCTGTGCTAATGCAACGTTAGCTAATCAACGGGTCATTGCAAAGTCTGTTGATGATGAAAATATGGTTAATTTATTAAATGAATTAGGTGTCGATTTTGTTCAGGGAAACTACTCAGCTTACCCTGAGGAACTGTATTTTTAATTCAATCTTTGTTCACGCCTCAGCCTCATTATTACCAACACTGATAATACAAAAAGTTATCGAAATTATGTTCTAGATCAAAGATGCTAATTTGTTCATATGATAAATATAGTGACAGAGTTTAATCATTAAACTCTGTCACTATATTTACGGAGAATATTATGATCTCAATTTTTTATATGCCTGCATTAAATGTTATAGGTGAGGGCGGCTTAGCAAATGCCGTTACTTACATTACTGAGCAAAAATTTAAAAAAGCATTAATTGTTACCGATAAAGTATTGAATAAGCAGGGTGTTGTTGATCTTTTTACTCATTTACTTACAGAGCAAGGTATTGAAAGCATTATATTTGATCGTGTAAAAGCAAATCCAACGATAACGAACGTAAATGAAGGCCTTAATACACTAAAACAGTGCCATTGTGATTTTGTTGTATCTTTAGGTGGAGGTTCACCTCATGACTGTGCAAAAGGTATTGCCTTAGTCGCCAGTAATGGTGGTGAAATTGCCGATTATGAAGGAGTAGATCAATCTAAACTTCCCCAATTACCGTTAATTGCTATTAATACTACTGCCGGTACTGCAAGCGAAATGACACGTTTTGCCATTATTACCGACGAAAAACGTCATGTAAAAATGGCTATTGTTGATAAGCATACAACGCCGGTGTTATCAATTAACGATCCTAGCTTAATGTTAAGTATGCCTGCATCGTTAACTGCTGCAACGGGTATGGACGCACTTACCCATGCCATTGAAGCTTATGTTTCAACAGCAGCAACGCCAATTACCGATGCTGTTGCATTAAAAGCTATTGAACTTATTAATGAAAATTTACCTACCGCGGTAACAGAGCCAGAAAATATGTTTGCTAGAGAGCAAATGGCTTATGCCCAGTTTATGGCTGGAATGGCATTTAACAATGCATCTTTAGGTTATGTACATGCGATGGCACATCAACTTGGAGGGTTTTACGATTTGCCTCATGGTGTTTGTAATGCGGTGCTTTTACCTCACGTTCAGCGTTATAACGCACAAGTTAGCGCTAAGCGCTTAAAAGATGTGGCTACTAGTATGGGAGTAGATACTTCTGAAATGTCAGATCAGCAGGGCGCCGAAGCTGCTATTCAAGCAATAGAAACACTTGCAAGAAAAGTGGGTATTCCTGAAGGACTTGAAATACTAGACGTTAAAGTAAGTGATATTCCATTACTCGCAGAAAACGCGCTAAAAGACGTATGTGGTTTAACAAACCCTAAACAAGCTAGCCATGCGGAAATATGCGCAATTTTTAAAGCTGCACTTTAGTTATTTTCTTAAATTGCCGCAGTAGCAAAGTTCATGCTAATTGAAAAACATACTAAGTAACTAAGTAAGGTACTAGGTAATACAATTGTATTACCTAGTACCAGCAAAATAGGTAAGATCGAAAGCATGCCAGTGCCTTAATTACAGAGATTAAGGTAAACAATTAACAGGTTAAAAAATAAGGTTGCTGTATTAGTTTTGTAATCACCGTATAATTGCCAACATATTATCAATGGCATTTAAGACCCACACATGGCAGCGCAAAAGCATCACTCTGAATTACCCATAAAACACATTTCACTGACTGACGATAATATTCACAATACTGTTCATGAAATAGATAAATCTGCTCCTAAAATTATTCTTGCCACCCTTAATGCCCGTTATTTTCACACCAGTTTTGGATTACGGTATTTGTACGCTAACATGCAAGAGCTACAACCGTTTTGTGAAATAAAAGAGTTCATAATTCAAACGCGAGCTATTGATATTGTTGAACAAATACTTGCGACTAAGCCTGATATTGTTGGTTTTGGTGTTTATATTTGGAATATTGTAGAAACTACCGATGTGGTTAGCTTACTCAAAGTTATTGCACCCGAAGTTAAAATTGTTTTGGGTGGTCCTGAAGTCAGTTATGAGACAGAACAACAAACTATTGTTGCTAGTGCCGATTATGTTTTAACTGGGCCAGCAGATTTAAGTTTCTATCAATTATGTAACGACATTATCAATAATGCGCCATTGGATAGAAAAATTCTTAACTCGAATCCTGTTGAATTAAAAGAATTAGCATCGCCTTATCAATATTATACCGATGAAGACTTAACGCATCGCTTACTTTATGTGGAAGCATCTCGAGGTTGTCCGTTCAAATGTGAATTTTGTTTGTCATCTTTAGATAAGAATTCCGTACCTTTTGAGATTGTACTATTTCTTGAGCAAATGGAGATTCTATATAACCGTGGTGCGCGTAACTTCAAGTTTATCGATAGAACCTTTAACTTAAACATTAACACCACCATGCAAATTATGCAGTTTTTCTTAGACCGAATGACTGACGATTTATACCTGCATTTTGAAGTGGTGCCCGATCATCTCCCTAGAAAATTAAAAGAATTGTTAGCGCAGTTTCCACCAGGCAGTTTACAGTTTGAAATTGGTATACAAACGTTTAATACCGACGTGCAAAAAAATATTAGCCGTAAGCAAAATAATGCCAAATCTAAAGAAAACTTAATTTGGTTAAAAGACAATACCCACGCCCATATTCATGCTGATCTTATTTTTGGTTTACCTGGAGAAACCTTCGACAGCTTTAAAGATAGTTTTAATCAGTTATATCATTGTCGACCTCATGAAATTCAAATGGGTATTTTAAAACGTTTAAAAGGTAGCCCGATTATTAGGCATACCGAAGCATTTGATTTACGTTTTAACCCCTTACCACCATTTAATATATTAAGTACCGATAGGGTAAGCTTTGCTACCATGCAACGCATTAATCGCTTTGCTCGTTATTGGGACATGATAGGTAATTCAGGGCGATTTAAGTACGCATTACCTCACATATTATCCGATGAACCATTTGATAATTTTATGGCGATAACCGAGTGGATTTTTAACAAAACCGGCCAAATACATAAAATTAACTTGAAAAAACTCTTTGAGTTAATTTCGCAAGCCGTTGAAGCTTTATATCCAGAAAAACATGCGTTGGTAATCGAAAAAATTGAAGAAGATTACGAAGCCGCGAAATTGAAGAGTTTATTTAGTAGTTTAAATCTCTATGAGAATAAAAAATTAGTAACGCCAAGTAAAAATAAAGCATTAAAGCGCCAGCAACAACATATGAGCTAATAGCGCTGTGGTAGTATTTTTCTATGTTCTTAAAAATGATTAAAAAGTTAAGTTGTTTTTAGAGCGGTTAATTTTCTAATATGTTCAGCAGATACGCCACAGCAACCGCCAACAATAGAGGCTCCCGCATTTATCCATTTAGTTACAAATTTTTGGTATTTTGTTGGTGATACATCATCTCTAATAATCGATAAGCCTTCATCATTATTTGCTTCGCGTAGTTCACCTATAGGTGGGAAATTATTGGCATAAACACCTAATAGCACCTTATTTTCTAATCCGTTAGCAACTAATGCCATTCTAGCGTTAATTAAAGCCGACTCCATAACTTCAACAGCGCTACAATTAAATAATATGGCTGAAATATTTTGCCCCGCTATTTTACTTACCGCTTGATAAACAGACTCACCAGAACGAAGTGTTGAGTCTGAATTTATTTCATCTTTTATAGTAAAAGCAATCCAGCAGGGCTTGTTTGTCTTAGACGTATGCTCTTTTATCATTTGAGCTTCGGCAATTGAAGATATAGTTTCTGCTAACCAAAAATCTATTAAAGCATCCTGATGTGCTATTAAAGGCTTAATCAACGGCGTTGCATGTTCAACTGAAAATAGATCTGGGCGATAAGATCCTAAAACGGGAGGAATACAGCCGGCCACTAAAACATCAAAGTTACCGTCAACTTTACTCTTATCAGCACAATCCCTTGCCAATGATGCGGCCAAGGTAATTAACTCAGCACCTTGCTCACTAAAATGCTTCTCACCAATATGAAACGGTACTAGAGCATAGGTGTTAGTGGTAATAATTTCAGCCCCTGCATTAATGAAATTATCATGTACTTGTGAGACATAATGAGGTGATTCAATTAACGCGTGAGCTGACCATTCGGGCTGCTGAAAGGGAGCACCTATGCGCTCAAGCTCTCGACCCATGCCACCATCAAGGATTATGGGCAATGTAGCGGGTAATTTCATACTAATACGTAACTTCTGAACCTAAAAAAATTCAGAATAACCATGTGCTTTATATATAGCAAGTACAGACAGGGCGGTTATTAGCGTTTAACGAAATGATTTATTGAAATTAGCTAAGATATGCGATGTTTTAGCAGCTTTTAATAACGATGACCAGCACACATTGCTTTAACTCACAGCCATATTTTTGCTTTAAAAGGCATTAAAAAGCAGTTTACAGTTGAATTAAATATTGCAGAAACCTATATAATTACTCTAGCTTGTATTTTATAAACCAATTCCCAACAATTTTACATTGAGATTTACTATGTCTGATTCATCTATTTTAATCGTTTGCGCTAACTGCTGTACTAAAAATCGATTAGCTCGCGGAAAACTTAACGATAAACCCGTATGTGGCAAGTGTGGTAAAGCTGTGCTTTCTTCAAAACCTATTGTGGGAAGTGATAACAACTTTAGCCGTTTTGTCACCGGTAATGGTTTACCCGTTGTGGTCGACTTTTGGGCCCAATGGTGTGGGCCATGCAAACAATTTGCACCTACCTATGAACAGGTCGCAGGTGAAATGTTTACTCAGGCTTGCTTTGTTAAGTTAGATACTGAGAAAAACCAACAAACTTCAGGTGAGTATAACATTCGCTCAATTCCAACCTTAATGATCTTTCATCACGGTAAAGAGGTTGCTCGCATGTCAGGCGCTTTACCTAAAGCTCAATTTAAACAATGGTTAGCTGAAAATTTACCTGTGGTTTGAAAGATCGATAATTAATGGTATCAGGTGAATGCTAAAATTCTTGAATTAAGAGGTTACACAAACGCTTTAGTAAATGACTAACGAATATATTGTTATCGATATGATTTTTTATTGATTGATATAAAAGGTTTGCTGAATGTAATTCTTGTGAGTCTTTATTAAAGGGCGTTGTTAATCTCAAGATATATAAACAAGATCTGAGAAGAACAACGTCCGAATTTACCTGCTTACTTTACATCAGCACTAAACCAGCATTAAACCAGCACTAAATCAGCACTAAATCAGCGCTATATAGTTTGTTTGGAAGCAGATTCAGGTAGCAAAGAGATAAAAAAGCTCATTTCCAAGGCTTTTTCTCTTAAGCTTTTAAAGCGCCCTGATGCACCGCCATGACCTGCATCCATATCAGTTTTAAATACTAACAGGTTATTGTCTGTTTTAAATTCACGTAATTTCGCTACCCATTTCATGGGTTCAAAGTACTGTACTTGAGAGTCGTGTAATCCGGTGGTTACCAATATATGTGGGTAAGCTTGAGCACTGATATTATCAAGAGGAGAATAGGCTAATATATCTTGATACGCTTGATATTCGTTAGGGTTACCCCATTCATCATATTCATTGGTGGTTAACGGAATGCTTTCATCTAACATGGTGGTTAACACATCTAAAAATGGTACATGAGCACCTATGCCTAAATACAACTCTGGTGCTTGATTTACTATCGCGCCCATTAATAAGCCGCCGGCACTACCACCTGATGCAAATATTTTGTCTTTTGCGCCATAGCCTTGTGAAACTAATGCTTTAGTTACATCAATAAAATCGTTAAAAGTATTTTGTTTATACGACATTTTACCTGAGTCGTACCAATGCCGACCTAACATTTCTGAGCCACGAACATGGGCAATAACGTAAACAAAGCCTCGATCAAGTAAACTTAAGGTTTGGCTAGAGAAGTTAGGATCTATCGTTATGCCATAAGCGCCATAACCGTATTGAAGCAAAGGGTTGGTGCCGTCTTTTTTAAATTTATCACTACGATATACAAGTGATGCTGGTACTTCAACGCCATCACGTGCAGTAATAAAAATTCGCTCTGATTTGTATAATTCTTTGTTAAAGTCGCCTAATACTTTTTGCTGCTTTAATAAGGTTCTCTTACCTGTTGCTAAATCAAATTCAAATAAAGAACCTGGTGTAGTTAAGCTTGAATAATATATTCGTGCGACTGTGCTTTCTGGCTCAGGGTTATCCCCCAAACAGGCAAAGTAACAAGGGTCGTCAAACAATAAAGGGGTTTCATCACCGATATTTTCGCCTTCAGTGGTGCGTACAATAAAGCGTATTTGGCCATTTTCACGTTCGGTTACTACGAGGAAGCTTTGAAATATTTCGATACCTTCAAGGAGTACATGATTTCTATGCGGAATTACCTCCTGCCAATTATCCATATTATTGACTAAATCAACGGCTACTTTCATTAATTTAAAGTTTTTAGCTTTGTGGTTACTTACAATATAAAAGTAATCACCCATTTTATCTGCATGATATTCATGTCTTTCTTGGTAAGGTAATAAGTCGATAAACTCGCCACTAGGATCGTCAGCACTTAACATTAAACAATGTGTAGACTCAGTAGCATGTAAACAAATATATATTTGAGAATCGTCACGGCTTTTATCTAAACTCATGTAAAAGCTATGATCATGTTCTTCATATACCAGCACATCATCAGCTTGTTTTGTGCCTAATGTATGTCGGTAAACTTTTGTGCCTAATAAAGTATCGAGATCTTTTTTAACGTAAAACACCGTTTTATTATCATTTGCCCATACAATTTGGCCTTCGGTTTCCACCAAAGTATCCGCTAAATAAGTATTGGCGGGCTTGGCCGTTTGGCTTAAGTCTTTAAAATAAATTGTATAAATACGACGACTGTCAGTATCTTCTGCAATAGACATGAGTTGGTCGTTAGGGCTTATCGACACATCACCTAAGTCATAAAATTCATAATTTTTTGCGCGCTCATTTACATCTAATAACAGCGTTTTGTTTTCACCTGTAAAACTCGTTGCACGATAGAAATTAGAGAATTCTTGCTCGCCTTGTATTTCACTGTGATACCAATAGTTACCGTCTTTTGCCGGAACCGTATTATCGTCTTTGACTATGCGTGCTTTAAGCTCTTCAAAAAGTGTGTCTTGCAATGGTTTTTGTTCGCTCAATATAGCGTCAGCATAATCATTCTCAGCTTTTAGGTGTGCAAGGATATTTTTGTCATTGCGTTGGTCATCACGCATCCAATAATAGTTATCAACACGTTGATGATTATGCATGGTCATTTTGTGGGGAATTTTTTTAGCTACGGGGGCGATGATGTTTTTTACGGGTGATTTTGACAGCGCTGAAATAATAGAAGATGGCACTAAGTGCTCCTAATAACTAAAGTAATTTAAACAAGAAAATACAGATAGGTAAGTTTATCGACCTTTTATATATTTAGTTAGTTATTAATCAAATATATCGATAAATATTAGTGGAGAAATCTTGCCATAAATAAGCTTTGTTAATATTAAACGGTAGTTAATATTTTGATACTTTCAGATATATTGAGAATAAAAGTGTTAGTATTTAAAGCATTATTAAACGAGTAACGTTAATTTTAAAGCAATTTTAAAATCTAAAGCGGGTAGGTTATATAGCAGTTTTACACGCTGAAGCAATAAACATATAACCACAAGTTATCTAGTTACAAGGATTCTTAAATGATAAAAACAAAAATTCATCAGAGTAGAAATATTAGCAAGTATGTCCCGGGGCTATTAATAATATTAATGGTGTTTACTACAGGATGCACCGCCTCCAATACCAGTCAAAATGTAAGAAAAACAGACAATGTACCAGCAGTTAAAGGGCCTTACGAGCTTGCTGCCGAGCAAAACATTCCAAGTGTTGTTAGTTATCAGCCTCCAGAAGACACATTACGCTTTATTAACGAGCCAATATTTAAGTTCAACGATATAGCTTATCGTTATGTGTTAAGTCCACTTGCTAGTGGTTACGAAAATATTGTGCCAGAACCAGTTGATAAGAGCATTAGTAACTTTTTTTATAACTTACGCGAGCCACTTTACGCTATAAACCATTTACTTCAAGGCGATATAAGATCATCAGGAAAAAGTATTGCAAGAGTATTAATTAATAGCACGGTTGGTGTTCTTGGCTTGTTTGATGCCGCTGATAATTTAGTCGATGTAGAAAGAAACAAAACGACCTTTGGCGATACCTTAGCTAGTTATGGTGTTGGTTATGGTACTTATGTTGTTCTGCCTTTACTTGGCCCATCTGACTTACGCGATACGGCTTCTTTAACCTTTAACTACTTTGCTCATCCACTTAATTATATAAATGACGATGAAGTAGCTACTCAGCTTCTTTTAGCCGATGGTGTACAAGCACAAATCCCTATTTTAGCTCAATACCCTAATGTATTGGCCGATGTTGAAAATCCTTACGAGTTTGTTAGAAACTTATACATGCAAAACTTACTACGCGATGGCCAAACTCGCAGGAATGAGGTGTTTAAAACTGAAGAACAAAAAAAGACATCATTAAACCCTGTCTTAAAGCCTGATACAACAGTGGAGTAATAATGTTTAATAAAAATTCAACGATATATGCCTATATTACCTGTGTTTTATTTATTTTACTCACGGCTATATTTGCATGGCAAGCACAGAAATTTGAGATAGATGCATCAGCCGATACCTTATTAGTTGATAACAACAAACACTACATACTAACGCAACTGGCTGATCAACGTTATGGCTCAGAAGAGTTTATTTTGATTGCGTTTAAGCCTAATAATAGTGAGCTATTTGCAACCAAAAACTTAAGTGCTGTTTCTAAAATAGGCCACGAAATTGAAACCATAACCCGTGTTAAAGCCGTAAAAAGCATTGTAAACATGCCGATTTTTACCGCAGCAAAGTCAGTTTCTGCTGATGTTGAAAATTTAACCTGGGAAAATAATAAGTTCAGTAAAGAGACCTTATCACTTAGTTTAAAAAAACATCCCTTATATGAAGATTTATTGATTAATGAAGATCAAACGGCCATGTCATTGCAGGTTGTCTTTGAAACTGATCCTAAAATAGCACAAATCAGTAATGATATTACCAATATTAAACAGCACCTATTAACGCGAGAACTTACAGAAGAGGAAGTTAAGTTACTAACAGAGCTTAAATCTCAACAACAAAAACTCACTAAAAACTTAGAGCAAGTAAGAATAGATGAAATTGAAAGTATTCGAGATATTTTAAAGGGAGTGTTCAAAAATCTGTGTCATTTCAGTAAACTAGTAAAAAGAGGAATGACACATGACAACTCAATTCGATTTTCAAGAAGCAGTTAAAGCACTCCAGGCAGGTAAAAATCTGAATGGCAAA
>Ga0209302_10000135_pt1 | contig 46844 bp, 36 predicted proteins | sample ArcOceMetagenome_2_FD_187445 | JGI IMG/M metagenome (GOLD analysis project Ga0209302, IMG submission 187445) | Marine eukaryotic phytoplankton communities from Arctic Ocean - Arctic Ocean ARC135M Metagenome (SPAdes) (version 2) | ecosystem: Environmental > Aquatic > Marine > Oceanic | place...
AAAACTGCCACAATGAGTTCTAATTTAGTTGTAGGAATGGATGCTTCCCTGAACTCTACTTTGAATGTTGCGGATGTTGCAACGATGAATTCCACATTGAATGTAACCGGTGCTACCACATTGAGTAATACATTGGGTGTAACCGGTGCTACCACATTGAGTAATACATTGGGTGTAACCGGTGCTGCCACATTGAGCAATACATTGGGTGTAACTGGTGCAACCACATTGAGTAATACATTGGGTGTAACTGGTGCTGCCACAATGAGTGATACTTTGGGGGTAACAAAAACTGCCACAATGAGTTCTAATTTAGTTGTAGGACGTGATGCTTCCCTGAACTCTACTTTGAACGTTGCGGATGTTGCAACGATGAATTCCACATTGAATGTAACCGGTGCTACCACATTGAGTAATACATTGGATGTTACTGGTGCTACCATATTGAGTGATACATTGGGTGTAACAAAAACTGCCACAATGAGTTCTAATTTAGTTGTAGGAATGGATGCTTCCCTGAACTCTACTTTGAATGTTGCGGATGTTGCAACGATGAATTCCACATTGAATGTAACCGGTGCTACCACATTGAGTTCTACGTTGGGTGTAACCGGTGCTACCACATTGAGTAATACATTGGATGTAACTGGTGCTACCACATTGAGTAATACATTGGGTGTAACTGGTGCTGCCACAATGAGTGATACATTGGGTGTAACAAAAACTGCCACAATGAGTTCTAATTTAGTTGTAGGAATGGATGCTTCCCTGAACTCTACTTTGAATGTTGCGGATGCGGCAACGATGGAATCCACATTAGGTGTAACCGGTGCTACCACATTAAGTTCTACATTGGACGTTGTAGAAAGCGTAACCATTGGAACCACACTTGATGTAACTGGGATGGCGCATATAGGTTCTAACTTGGATGTGTCCGGAAATCTGACAATCGATGGTAACTTGAGAGTGAATAAGATTGACGATGTATACACCATTAATACAACTATCAATAACTACGATATAGTGATTACCGAAGATATATCCTTGAATGGTTCTATGTTTGCGAGTGGTGATGTATCTTTGAACGCGGGATTATTTGTAAATGAGGATGCGTCTTTCAATAGTCATTTATTCATAGGTGATGATGCTTCATTCAACTCACGGTTATATGTTGTCAGTGATGTAACAACCGATAGTCATATTAAGGTTGGTGGCGATGCTTCTTTGAACGCAAAATTATTTGTAAATGAAGACGCTTCGCTTAACGCAAATCTGAATGTTGGCGTGAATGTGTTTGTTGGTGGTATTGTCGACCAATGGTAATAGAATGAATACACGTAATAAGGAAAATAGATTATAATATAGTTACAATTATGTTATAATAGAAAAGAAAAAACCTCATTTTTATATATAATGGTAAACTGGTTAGATTTAAGTGGGTCATCCAACTTATTCAAACAAGTATATGTGAAAGGATTTGTTGATATTAGTGGTGGTGATTTCATTGCACGAAATGGTAATTTACGTATAGGTGGTGACGCGAGTTTAAACAATAATGTGTATGTAAATAACAAAATACGAATAGGCATTGAATCCGACACAAACTATTATTTAGACGTTAGTGGGAACGCTCATTTTAATAAGAATGTAGAAATAGATGGAGACTTAACGACCGTGGGCAGTGTATTATTTAATGGTACTCCGCTAGCTCCTACTGCTGTTGCTGGAACAAATACTACACAAATCGCTACAACCGAATATGTAACAAATGCGGTAACCACTTCTATATCGTCGTTAGTTGATGGTGCACCGGGCGCGCTGGATACATTGAAGGAATTGTCCGTAGCACTGGGTGATGATAATGATTTTTCAAGCACAATTACAAATATGATTACTAATGCGTCACTGAACGCGGATGCTTCGTTAAATTTGAAAGCAGATATTGTTACGGTGAATGCTTCTGTAAATGCGCTTGAAACCCGTGATATCGCATTGGATGCTTCTGTAAATGCTCTTGAAACACACGACATTGCTTTGGATGCTTCTATAAATGCTCTTGAAACCCATGATATTGCTTTGGACGCTTCCGTAAATTATCTTGAAACCCACGACATCGCATTGGATACTTCTGTAAATGCTCTTGAAACACATGATATTGCGTTGGACGCTTCTGTAAATGCTCTTGAAACACATGATATTGCTTTGGACGCTTCCGTAAATGCTCTTGAAACCCACGATATAGCTTTGGATGCTTCTGTAAATGCTCTTGAAACCCACGACATCGCTTTGGATGCTTCTGTGAATGCTCTTGAAACCCACGACATCGCATTGGATGTTTCTGTGAATGCTCTTGAAACCCACGATATTGCTTTGGATGCTTCTGTGAATGCTCTTGAAACCCATGATATAGCATTGGATGCTTCTGTAAGTGCTCTTGAAACCCACGACATCGCATTGGATGCTTCTGTAAATGCTCTTGAAACCCACAACATCGCACTGGATGCTTCTGTAAATGCTCTTGAAACACATGATATTGCTTTGGACGCTTCTGTAAATTATCTTGAAACCCACAACATCGCATTGGACGCTTCTGTAAATTATCTTGAAACCCACGACATCGCACTGGATGCTTCTGTAAATGCTCTTGAAACACATGATATTGCTTTGGACGCTTCTGTAAATGCTCTTGAAACCCACGACATCGCGCTGGATGCTTCTGTAAATGCTCTTGAAACCCATGACATCGCACTGGATGCTTCTGTAAATGCTCTTGAAACCCATGACATCGCACTGGATGCTTCTGTAAATGCTCTTCGATTTAATACTGATGCTTCCTTGAATCTAAAAGCAGATATTGTATATGTTGACAATGCGGTTTCTGGACTGGTTAATAGTGCTCCAGACACGTTAAATACATTAAACGAACTGGCCGCCGCACTCGGTGATGACGTTAATTTCTCAACAACTATAACAACTTTGATAGGTTCTAATAAATCAAATACGGATGCTTCCTTGAATGTTCTTGAAACCCACGATATCGCATTGGATGCTTCTGTAAATGCTCTTGAAACCCACGACCTAGCATTGGATGCTTCTGTAAGTGCTCTTGAAACCCACAATATAGCATTGGATGCTTCTGTGAATGCTCTTGAAACCCACGACCTAGCATTGGATGCTTCTGTGAATGCTCTTGAAACCCACGACCTAGCATTGGATGCTTCTATAAGTGCTCTTGAAACCCACGACCTAGCGTTGGACGCTTCTGTAAATGCTCTTGAAACCCACGATATAGCTTTGGACGCTTCTGTAAATGCTCTTGAAACCCACGATATCGCCTTGGATACTTCTATAAATGCCCTTGAAACCCACGACCTAGCATTGGATATTTCCGTAAATGCTCTTGAAACCCACGATATAGCATTGGACGCTTCTGTAAATGCTCTTGAAACCCACGACCTAGTGTTGGACGCTTCTGTAAATGCTCTTCGAGTTAATACTGATGCTTCCTTGAATCTGAAAGCAAATATTGTATATGTTGATAATGCGGTTTCTGGACTGGTTAATAGTGCTCCAGACACGTTAAATACATTAAACGAACTGGCAACCGCACTCGGTGATGATGTCAATTTCTCAACAACTATAACAACTTTGATAGGTTCTAATAAATCAAATACAGATGTTTCGTTAAACTTGAAAGCAAATTTAAGCGCACCTGTTTTCACTGGCACTGTAACAGCAGGCCAATTTCAGCTTGCGGATGGTACAGCACTTGGGAGTAACACATCAAGTTTTACGAGTTCAGTTACCGCTCCGAACTATCTAATTCCAAATAGTTCTTTTACGGGTTTTGATGGTATAGTGAAGGGAATGTATGGAGCGTTTTATTCTGCTTATATTGATGAAAATGTAGATGGTTTAAATATTGGTACAAATGATTATAACGGACGTATAGGAATGTCTATTGTAAATGAGGTTACTGTTAATACTGGTAGAGCGAGTTTACAATTTCATACACATGATCATGGAGATAAATGGAGAACTCCAATGACAATAAAATACAATGGCAGTGTCGGTATCGGCACGAACAATCCACAATATGTGTTGGATGTATCAGGGCAGATCGCTGGTCATAGTGATTCTATTTTTTACCGTAATACCACTGCTTCGGCTAAAGTACCACGTAGTCACGCAGTTCTTACACTAGAAAATGATGCAAATAACGCAACTTACATACAAGGAAAACCTTGTTTATTTATGGGTTGGAATGGTACTGATGCATGGGCGTTTGGTCAAGGTGGTACAACCGGTATTTCCGGTCATACTACTACTCTAGGATTGGGCCCTGGTAATAATACTATTACTGATGCTTACGGGTGGACGCCTAAATTTAACTTTGGCAATAACGGTCACATGGGTATCGGCACGAACGCTCCATTAGCACCATTACACATCGCGATTGAAAACTCGGCCAATGTTGGAGGGAATTCTGCCGGATATTATAGGATTTATGATGGTGGATATGCAGCGGCAGCAACCACAAATTCGTTCGGTACTATTTCGCTACTTACTAAAGGTGGCATATTAACCGAAGATCAAGTTATAGCTTACGGAGGAGTGATAACCGCGTCAGACATTCGTATCAAGGATAATATAGTAGACGTACAAGATGATTCAGCATTGGAAACTCTACGGCAACTGAAACCCAAAAAATACACATATAAAGATGTAATAAAGAGAGGAGATGAACCGGTTTGGGGATTTATCGCCCATGAAGTAAGCGAAATATTACCATATTCAACAACTTTGTTGAAGGAAACCATACCAAATATTTATGAATTGGGAAGTGTAAGTGGAGACAACCATGATATAGTAACTTTGACAACATACAAAACAAGTGATTTCAGTAAGGACGCATCTGCGAATTTACATAAGACAATCGAATTTCGAGCAGTCACTAACAAAACAGAAACCGCAGAAATCATCGAAGTAATCGATGAATATACTTTCAAGGTAGACAAAGACTTATCAGATTGGAGCGGGAGTTTGGATAGTTCGGGAAATATAATAACAGAAACACAAGAAGAAATCCAATATGATGCTTCTGGAAATGAACTAGTAGATGCGTCTGGAAATGTGGTCAAGACAACAAAAACAACCTATCCAGGAAATGAAATATTTGTCTACGGGCAAGAAGTAGATGATTTCCATATATTAAAGAAAGACGTAATATGGACGGTAGCGACAGCGGCACTACAAGAAGTAGATAGACAATTACAAGAAGAAAAACAGAAGACATCAACATTAGAAAGTCAAGTAGCAGATTTATTGACAAGGGTTATTGCGTTAGAGAACGCATAAAGTAAAGTAAAATAATAAAATTATACATATTATTATTTTAGAATTGATTTCCAGGTTTAGAACTGCTTGAAGTAAGTTGTATCAATATGAGTTGTAGTAGGGTTTCCTCTTAATTTTCCGGTAACCGAAAGAATACCGGCAATATCAAAATTGCCAGAAAGGTCTATGTTTTCTGTGATTACTGGCTGTCGGTCCTTACGAATAGTAGCAAATCCATCCGCGTCATATTTTGCTTCGTTAGAAATAAATATACTATAATCAGTAACAGTTACTGTATTTTTATCCTCTTTTATAATTGCGAAATCACTATCATCATATTCGATTTCTTTTGTTACATATACACCAATATCTCCACTACCCCCACCTCCTCCGCCACCAACAATCGCAGATGAAGGGATAGATTCGTCTGGATATTGTGCTCTGAAATTACCGCATATATCAACATCGCTATTAAACGATGCGTCGCCAGACACTATAATATGATTATTTATTGTAACATCTCCTACAATATGAACGTTAGAATTAAATGACACATCGTGTGCAACAGATAAACCCGCGTTTAATGACAGGTCAGATTCGGTATCTATTCCAACCTCACCCAATAAAGCGCTTGTTGGTATAGAACCATCTGGATATTGTGCTCTGAAATTACCGCATATATCTACACTGCTTTCAAATAGCGCATTTTTGGCGACAAATAATTGTTCGTTCATAGATACATCACAGTTGGTTATCATTTGAGTTCCACTGCTTTCTATTGTATGTGGTATTTCATACACATAAATCGAACCACGTGAATTATCTTCTCCAATAGCACCTGCACAAAATTTAGTTCCACTGTCATCCATTGATACATAATAACCAAGTGAAATATACTGTGAACCGTATAATTTATTGCCAATCATCACCCAATCATCGTTGATGTATTTATACACAGATATTCCACCTGAATAATAAACACTGTCAGTATTTTGTTCCCACCCAGAACCAATAATTATCATGTCACCAGTTGCGTTGATATCCAAACTGATTACAGGAAGTGTAATTGTCGTACCATACATAGATGTTCCTTTTTGGACCCACATATTAGTATCTTCATTGTAATCAAATACTTCTACCAGTCCATTTGAGTTTTGTTGCGATGTTTCTAATTCCAAGTTAATCGCCATATAACTTCCAATAATAACTGATTTTCCTGTACTATTCAATGAAATTGCGGTTCCATAATATCCACCTACACCGGTAGGTCCCTCAATATCAACACCCAGTTGGTCCCAAGTGTCATTAATGCTATTATATTTATATACACGTGCTTCACCCGTTCTTTCATTTGTTGCCGTTCTATTTCCGAATGGAATACCGATAGCAACAATATTACCTTCATTGTTAATAGAACACCCAGGTTGATATGCTTCACTAACTTCTAACCCAATAATTTCATTACCAAGAAGGTTCCACGCACTGTTTATAAATTTATATACTTTGTAACGTCCCAACCGATTGTTGTATGCGTCTGCTACAGCAATGATGGTGTCACCCGAGTAATTAATATCGACATAATTGCCAAATGATTCTAATGAGGTTCCATCTATGTCACCTCCCATTTGTACCCACAACGAGGTACCTTCGTCATATTGGAATACACGTACACTACCAAATGCGTTCCCTGCGTCGCTGTTATGTCCGGACCCACAAACCAATATATTTCCTGGTCCGTTAATTGCCACTTGTTGCATGTAATCCTTAGCATTTTCTCCAAAAATGGTTTGTCCTAGTTGAACCCAAGAACCATCCACATATTTGAAAGCATTAACCGTACCAGTCTGCGAATTTCCATCTGCTTCGGTATACTGTCCTGCGTTGTTTCGTGCGGAGCCAGCGACAATAGTACCATCGTGATTCATTGCGACTTGGTGTCCGAACCAACGATGAGGGTTTAGAACACCAGTTATAGTTTCTCCAATTTGTGTTAAAGTGACATCATCCGCAAAAACAATATTTTGAACGCCACTCGCGCCATCACTATTAATTTCTACTTTCCCTGTAATGTGCGTGGTGGAGAGCGTAGTAGTTCCATTGACTAAAAAATTGGAATTCAATGACAAATCGCTATTTGTATCTATACCGATTTCACCAATTAAAGCGGTTGTTGGTATAGACCCGTCTGGATATTGGGCGTAAAAATTACCACAAACATCAACGTCATTATTCACGGTTAGTGTATCAATAGTAGTATTTCCTATAAAAGTGGGAGCATTCAAATCTGCTTTCAAATTCAATGACACATCTACCCCAGATAAATCAACACTAAATGTCAGTGATTTCGGTGTTTGAGAGGTTGTAATATCAATATTATCACCTGCTACGAATGTCATGCTATCAAGACCTTCCGCGACAATATCGTTTTGTCCGTCAACCTTCCAGTATTTAAATGTGCTGTTCATTTTTACTTTCACAGCACCATTACTTAAGTCGTCAATGTCAAATCCCGAGTCTTCATCAAATCGTATAGAATTAATATTCGTAAATGATTTATTCACCGTATCTCCGTTCATGGTAGAAACACTGAGAGAACTACCACCCAGTTCGCCATCTATCGCAGATACAGGAATCGAATTGTCTGGATACTGAGCATATAAATTACCACAAATGTCTACCCGAACATCACTATTGAATGAAATATCTTGTTCTCCAAGACGAACACTTTGTTCGTACTCAAAATCGTCCTTATTATTACTATATAAATCTTGAACTTTCATGTCGGACGTGGGTATACCATTAATTGTATTATCTAATGAATGGGCGTATTTTAACCATTGGTTTAATTTAAGGGTTGATATATCAGTTATATTAAAAAAAGCCCTAACGTGGTCCTTAGTTACAATGGGTAGATTTCGTAGAATAGAGGGAACCACGTTTTTATTTCTTTTCTGGAATTGAATGTTTCCGTCAGATGAAACGCCTATTTTATTTTCATCTCCAACCCAAATAGAATTGTTTGATACATATAAATCCCGAATTCTATATTCGGGTGAACCAATATCAAACACGCTATCAGTTGTAGGTATGATATCATTATTCAAATAGACTATACCATTTGTCGTGAGAGAACCAGAGATACCAACATTTGTATTAATATTCATACTATTATCCGTAAGACTGATATTTTCTGTTTTATTTGTTAAACTGGTAATAGCGTTTTGAACGTTCTCGCTTAAATCTTTTATATGTATTAATTTGTCTGTTGTTATCGTTTGATACACACTATTCGAATCGAACACACTTATTTCGTTCGAATTTATACTAAACTGATGATTTTCAATATCAACACCGTCATATATTTTCAGCGACTGGTTATTTTGTATTGAAATATCCCCACTTACATCAATAAATCCACGAAAATAACTTTGTTTGAGACGATTTGAATCACTCATGAAACAATACTCTATATATTTAATGTGTATTTATTTTTCATAACAAACACGATTTGTTATGAAAAACTGGAAGTTAAAACTGATAAACCGAACCACTTGTATTGATAGAACCGCTAATATCTAATACAATATTGTTATGTTCTTCAAATATACTTGGATAATAACCGTATAATACATTTGATTTGCCTGTATCGCTTGTGTCTGAATATTCTTTTTCAACCGTTGTAATAAGAAATTCTTTTTTAGAAATCATAATCATATTGTTTATTTTACTTGTGTCATTTAAATAAGGAGACCCAGATGCTTTAAATATTTCATTATTAACTTGTCTCCAAGTAATAAACCCGTCAATCGAATATAATATCACACCATTCACACAAACAATAATCCCATATGTTGCATCATACAAATGGATACTTTTTGTATTACTTGGGTTTGTTGATATAATGATTGAATCATTCCAAGTTGAACCACCATTAGTTGTATATGATATAATATTATTACCACTCGCAACCACAATATCAGTAGTCAATGCGTATACCTTTTGGTAGTCGTTTGATGTATTTACGGTTGCCACTGAAGTAGGTGCGGATCCAGGGACGTACGTGATTTGTTGAATCCCTTTTCCTACAATAAAAACCGTATTATTTATTCCATCCATATCTGAAGCAGTATCTAATGACAAATCGACTGAACCTGGAACTGTGTTGTTGTATTGGACTGCATAATGTAATCGCGAGACACCCGCACCGGTGGTGGTTTTTGTACTGGCTACTAATATTCCATAATTATTATTACTCGAAACCATATATGTGCTTACATATTTATATGTGTTATTCAGACTACTCAGTGTAAATGTCCGATTGAGGCCAACGGTGTTTGTGGTTATATCTATGTTTGAGTTTATATTTCTATATGCTCCTTCTTCAGAAATCATTGAAGTAATATTATACTTAACAAATAAGGAAAATGATCGAAACGAACTATATGTAGCAAGAAATTCTCTGTCCCATGTCTTACCTCTATCATTACTTGTATAAACGTATGAATCAGCCGATTGTGGACCACCAATCATGGCAATACGATTTGGAGCTGTTCTTGAAATCATTATATCATTCACAACAAAGGTATTTGAATATCGGAGAATAACATCTCCATTACCAATACGAACCGGTCCATTTATATCCATCACGTGAGAACCTGAACGAGGATTGTATGTATTAATACCAGTAGTAGAACGGTGTAAATCAATATTATTATTAGAAACCATCATCTGTGTAGGAATATACGTATTATCATTATCCGTTTGTAATTGAATTATCGCCATTGAATTAGATGAATTATCCATATACGCACCACCGGTAAGAGAAACCCCCGTTTTATTTGGTGTTACTAAATTAATACTCGTATTTGAAACATTATTTCCTGCAAGAAACGTTGCGGCGTATCCACTACTTGCAAGCGATGTCGGGTATTGTTCATAATTATATAGATTGATACTATTATCATAAATAGTAAGTGTCTCATTGTATATTTGTGTCAGTCCTCCGCGGTTCGAAACCGCCATATTTGAAGAAAAATTTGTATTTTGTGATTCAAAGTTAGTCGTATTTACTTTCAAATTCAAGGTATTGGCTGAAATATCTACATTACCACTTCCTGCCGATAAGGTTAATGTATTATTGGGATTTGTATATTTAATATACGATTTTTCAACTGGACTGATAGCATTTATATCTCCAACAAAAAATCCGAGTGTGCTATTATTCCCGGATGTATTGACAGCAATACCAGATGTTGCGCTGTTTTGTGTCAATATATTACGTATAGTTCCTTGCGTTGACCTTACTGCAAAAGCATTAGTTAATTCGGTATTTATATCAATAAAACTTTGTGGTGTAATTGTACCTATACCTATCTGAGAACCATCACCACTTATATATGATTTAATTGTTGTATTATAAGAACCATTATTAAATGAAAGTTTCGATTTTACGTGTGTATTATATGTGGTTATGAAATTATTATCCGTGGTACCAAACGATGCGTCTAAAGCAATTTTTAAGCCGGAATCACATATAATATCACCCTTTACATCTAAGTTTGCTTGAATGGTTGCGGCAGTAGCGGTACGTTCTCTAATCATAACCCTGTCTGCAATAATGGTTCCATATGAAATAGTACTACCTCTTTCTGTATTGTATGTTCCACCATATTTTTTGAAAGACATAATTCTATATATTTGTATACAATTATGACGCATTTTATTCTCTTATCCCAAACCTAAATAAAACTAAATTTTCTGTTTTGACTTTATAAAGTCCAATATTTGTTGTTGTTGCGAGAACATTATTTTAAGTAAATCAGTATAAAACGGACGGAATTGTTTTAAATTACTGCGGATATTTTTCATAGAAAACCATTTAATTTCTATTTTTTCAAATAATTTCGTTTCTGCTAGCACATTTTCATCCATCTTATCCCATAAGAATTTGTGGTTTAAGTTAAACAATTTAGGTAGGTTCTCGTCGTATTCCAAAAAAAATATATGGACGTGGTATTTGTTGTGAGTAATCTTATATGTTCCGCCATTTTTGCGAATAAGTCTATTAAGTTCTTTGCTATCTCCTAAAAAACCAGTCAGTTCTTCAGCACCTTCGCGGAGTGCTGCTTTATATGGTGTTTCATTACCTTCCAATCTCCCACCAAAATCAGACCATCCCTTCGCGCTATCTTCTAATGGATTTTCTTTTCCAAACAAAAAATATAACTGATTTTTGTAAATCGTAACAGGTAATATACTACCCGCAACCATAATATATATATGATACTATTTTTATGTAATTATAATATGATTTTCTTAACATCATTATTCGGTGCATTATTTGGATTTGTAAGATATGTAAATATTGAACTGTCTTCAATTGCCGGTGTCTTTTTCGTTGAGACATCATTATCGATTTTTTTGTAGAATTCGACAACTTTTGGATTTGCTTTGATTTTATTTGGGTTAAACGAGGATAAATACAATCCGTTCAAAGATTTTATACGCGATAATGCGACATATGTCTGTCCGTATTCAAATACACTTTGTCCAACATCAATCTCGGCCATATTTAACGTAGCACCTTGTATTTTATGAATGGTTAGCGCCCACGCAAGAACGAGTGGATATTGTCCTATCGCAATACACGGAAATTCTTCCGACTGCCAATAATAGGGGGATATATTTTTAACAATACCATTTGTAAAACGAACCTGAATGGTTGGTGCGGGTTTTGTTTCGATTATATCTTCAATTACTCCTTGTGAACCATTACAAATCGAATTATCAATATCTAAATTTACAATACACATAACAGAAGCACCTTTTTTTAGACGAAGAACCTGATTACCCGGTGAATTATTAATCAAGTAGTCGAGTTGAAATTGTTTTTCTGTTGAATTTAGTTGAGAACAGCGATATTTTTCGTCAGTTGTAAAAGACCGTCCCGTTTCTTTCATTTTTTTACAAGTGGTTTCTTGTAGGATGTCAAATACGTGTTCGTGTTCGTCTAGTTTTTTAAACATCATGTTATTTGTGTAATCTGTCTTGGAACGAATGGCAAAGAGTTTTGTAGGAACACAACCATTCATTTTTTCAACGTCATATGTTCTTTTTACATATCCTTGTAATATTTTCTTTTTGTCTTCGTCGATATATCCTTCGCGAATTTGCTGTAATATTTCTATATATATCGGGTCCTTTTGACGAAACATTGTTGTTAATTTTATATGGTTCTGTATAGGAAATACCGAACTCCAAATCGGTGATTCGAAGCAGAATTGTTCTGTGTCCGGTTCTCCATATGTTCCAACTGGTGGTAATTGGAAGAAATCCCCTGTAAATACTACTTGCATCCCACCAAATGGTCGCGTGTCGCGCTTGATTATACGCCCTAATTCTTCAATAATTTCAAATATTTTTCTAGATAACATACTGACTTCATCTAAAATGAGACCTTTTGCGTTTTGCCAGGATGCCTTTGCGTGTTTATTGCGTAATACGGATTTAATTATACTATCTTTTGTTCCTTTTGCTAAACGTATACCACTCCACGAATGAAGTGTTTTCGCATTACAATCTAATAATATAGCCGCACAACCGGTCATAGCACAAACCGGAACGTGTCTATTTTCACTTTTAGCATAGTCGATAAGATGTTTAATAAGGTGTGTTTTACCAACACCACCTGGTCCAGTTATAAACAAATTCTTCCCCCTTCTAAAATACTCGAACGCGTGTTTTTGTTCGTCAGATAAACTGGTTATATCTGTTTCATCATCATTATCTACATCTTCTATGCGTGGTTGTTTCATTGGGGTCGTTGTTGGCAATTCAATCTTCTTCGCAGTGGTGAATTGATAATTGTTTTCGTCATCTGTATTTGTTTTTGTAATATTATTTGTAATATTATTTGTAGGGTTATATTTGAATATATCAAATAGTTTTTTAGTATCGCTCATATTGAATGTATATAATTTTATTCATATATATTCATATTATTCAATTTTATTCATATTCGATTTCCATACAAAGTGAAAAGTCGAACCCATCCAACGAAATCGGTTTTCCCACTTCATTCAATATTTGAAACTGAAGTTTTTGTATATCTATTGTTCCATTATAAGATCTTTTGTCAGATTGTAATAATCCATTTTTGTTATTAGCAGGTAAGTAAGTACCATACTCGTATAATTGTGTATCGAGAGTTATGCGTGCGATAATATTTTTGTTAATAACTGCTGTGGATATTGGCGAGACAAAAGAGTTTTGATTCCCTTTATTAAACTCTTCCATTGCAATATATAGATATCTCGGTCCGTTAAAATCACTAATGGAAGGTGCATAAACAATGGGTTGTCCGAATGGTCCATATCCATCACTATTATCATATTGATTTGTGCGGTCATAATATCCAACCTCGGCTGGATCATAATATATTAATTGGTCTACTGCCCGAAAACCAAATAACCACCCCAACGAATTCTTGAAGTTATATGTATCTTGTCTACCGTGTTCGTTGATAGAAAAATCGATTTGAATCGATGACCTTACTGAATAAAACATACATCTATATCCTTTTGTTCCTGTTAATTGGTAATAATCAAATCGAAGGTCAGACGTATCAAATGGATGCAAAGAACTGGTTACGTTTTCTTGAACGTTTCGTCCAATATTATCAAATAATTTGTTTATTGTCGTTTTAAATGTGGCGGGTGTATATTGTCCATCTGGTATAATGATAATATCAACATACTGATTGTCGGAATTAATATAACCAGAACTAATGTCTTGTATAATACTAATTACATTTCCATTGTTTTCATAAGTGCCGTCAGGGTCAAGAGACAAATTTGTAATCTGCATTGCGTTGTTACCAATGTCCGCAGAAATATTAAAGAAAGTCATTGGGAGTTCAATATTTGTAATGGCCACTGTTTTTATGTTTGTAATACTATTTGGTAGGGTAATAGTGTGCGTATTTGATTTACAAGATACATTATTATTTGCGTAATCATCACTAAATTTCGTATCAATATTTACATATTTTATTTTGGTAGGTTTGCTTACATTTGTCATAACCATATGGGAACCATATTGCGTCGTCTGGGGGTCCATAAATAAATCATTATTAAACGAACTCATATTGTTTCTATATTATATAATTAGGATAAAATTATATATTATTACTAACGTGTAACTTTCTAAAAATCATATACGTCAACTGTGGTGGATGCTTGTCCGACTAGTCCTTCTTTCTTATTGTGTTTGGTCTCCATATTTTCATATAATCCATATTGTTTTAACCCTTGTGTAAGTAGAAACAATCCAATTAAAGAAATGAGTATAATTTGTAATCTTTTATTTTTGAATATATCAGTTAGCATGATTTTATATATACAAATAGATACAAAATAAATTAACTCTAAACATAAGATGTAATTAATTCGCTGTTTTATTCTTTGTTTGTTATTACTAAATATATTGAAAAATTGAAAAATGCGCCAATGCATATATATATACAACAATATCAATAACTATGTATGACTGCACCACTTGTAGTTCTCAATTTCATCACAAATACAATTGTGATAGACATAAATTAACGTGTAACTTTCTTTATAATTCGAAGGCGGAAAATCAAGGAGAATGTCACGACCATTCACAAAACAATCTTTCATCACAAGATATGTATTTACTTTTGCAGGATATGATGAGACGCATAGGAAAATTAGAAAATGAAAATCGCGTGTATAAACAAGCATATAAGCGAAAAATAAACGTTATTGAACTATTGAATACAGAACTACAGTTGTCAAAAATGGAATTTACATTTACAGAATGGTTGTCAAAAATTCTTATCCCCGATGTAAGCAATAAATTACAACTTGTGTTCGAAACAACATTAGCAGATGGCCTAATTGCTTTGTTTGAAACAGCGATTTCAAATACTGATATTGAAAAACTGCCGATAAGAACATTTGATAAAAAAAATGGGTTTTATATTTATAATAAATCACGGGATAAGGACAATCAGTTGGGTATCCCACAATGGTCCCAAATAAATACGGATATACTGTATTCACATTTAAGGCGCATATCTTATCGGTTTGAAGTGGCATATAAACATTGGTATGACAAAAACATTCTTCTTATAGATAATAGTGACGAATTGATTGAAAAAAGTGCGATTTATTATTTGAAAATAAATGATGTTCGGGTATCAGACCAACGTAGATTTAATCCGGTTCGACAGAAATTACAAACATTACTATTAACAGATACAGGTATTATTATGTAAAATTGATTTAGAAATGAATCTACTATTATATGTATATTTTTTATACAATGTCATCAATGATTGTTCCTACTTATCTCGCTGAAATAAATCCACATCCCCGCGACAAGGATATTTCATTCGAAGAAGGACCACATATATATACTGTTCTTGGCGACAGAGGCGGGTATACGTCCGTGACTACTTGGAATCATCATCATTTTGCGGACTTTGATGCCGATACAACTATACGGAATATACTACGAGGTAAAAAGTGGAAAAATGACCCGGAATATAAGTATTATAAAATGACTGCTGAAGAAATAAAAACAATGTGGGAGAATAAACGTGATACATCTGCTGCGGCAGGAACAAAAATGCATTATGATATAGAGTGTTTCTATAATAATATGCCAGTAGTAAATGAAAGTATCGAATATGAGTATTTCAATAAATTTCTTGAAGATTATTCGCATTTCAAACCGTATCGCACAGAATGGATGGTTTATTATGAAGAACTGAAATTATCTGGTTCGATAGATATGATATTTGAAAATCCGGACGGAACACTTCAAATATATGATTGGAAACGATGTGAAGAAATCTCTGGTGAAACATCATTTGGAAAATTTTCAACTACTCCTTGCATTTCGCACCTCCCAGATACGAATTTTTGGCATTACGCATTACAATTAAACATATATAAGACCATAATAGAACATAAATATGATAAAAAAGTTACGAACCTATGTTTGGTCCGTCTTCATCCAAATAACGCATATAAAACATATGAATGTATCGAAATACCGTTTCTGGATAAAGAAATCAAACAGTTATTCCAACTTCGTTTACAAGAAGTAAAGGATATTGACGAAAAAACGAAATCCGAACAGAAACAAAAATGTAAATTATGTTCTGTTGTAACCAAACCAGATGATATTATATATGAATTTGAAGACAGTGATGAATCTTATGTCTGGTGTGAAACGTGTTACGATAAAAATGAAGAACAGTTAGAAACGGACGGTTGGGATTATGAGAATTAATAATCAACTATGAATAAATATAAACATAATATTCCGATATTTTGCATCACAATGTTGTATTATATTCTACCATTTAAAAGATTAATATACAATATATTTTCGAATCTGTATCGTTTTTATCGATCCATTTTTTCATTATCAATAGAATATAAACCTACTACGATTATAGATGAAAAAAACGAATTTATTAAAAAAGCAGAGGAAAAATTTAAAATAAAAGGTGAAAATACTAGTATTGATTATAATACGAATATTGAACCCGAATTTTATGACAGAACACGATTAGATGAAACTTTGCGTGATGAAAAGAATACATTAGAGACCATCTGGAAAACGCGAAATTTATTTATAAATACACCCAATTGTAATATTATTATGTTTTACGACCCATATAAATTAGCATTTTCATATTATTCCGATACAAGTAGTTTGAGTTACAAAATATTAAACTCGGTCGCCATGAAATATGTATATTCTTTTTATTGTCGTGATTTGTTTGTAGATAATGAAGTAACAACAATAGAAAAACAAAGCCCTCTTATTGATATATTGTTTAAAGATACGCCTTCTGACAAAAAAAAGAACAACAAAAATAAAAACGCGATATCGTTAGCAAATGCACCATTTGCTAAGTTAAAAAAATATTCTAATCAAAGCAAAAAAACTACCGAAATCAAAGATGGAACAAACAATGTGTCCGAAGACGATAAAAAAGAAAATATACAATATATGCGAAATAAATTTGTTCGTGTTGGGAAAATATCAGATTTTTCATTTATAAAGAAAACACCAAAAGTGTATCATATGAATGGATTTCAAACATCTTTAATTGGTAACTTGGAAGCAGAAACGTCATTACAAAAAAAAGTATTAAGTTATAAAGATTTCAAACAAAAATCCAGTGCAAGTAACATTGATATAGATAATTAGGACCTATTTTTAGTTGCGTTTTCGGTTGTTTTCTTCCATTCCAGAAATCCAATCGTTTTGTCATATTGATAAGTCATTCCCAGGTGTGATTTTGCGATTTCATATGCTTTGAGTTCTTTTTGTGATAGTGTTTTTAAATATTCATTTAATTCTACTGGATTGTTCGAATTCATAATAATAAAGGTTATTTATTATTATTATGTTGATATGAAATATTCAATTTTATCCACACGTTGTAAAACTTTGTCCGATGGCGGACATGGGAAATTCATCATTTTCTTGACATTTGGAAGATATTTGGTTGATATATACACTGCTGTCCAGAGATTGATACTCACCGATTGGCTTGGTAATATAACAAGATACAGGTGATTTAAACATATTATTGGCACACGCATTTGTAGATACATTCAAGTTGACACATCCATTCAAAATATTTTGTTTTTCATCTTCCAATGCTTTTCTTGCGACAGATGTAATATATAAACCTTGAATATTTGTATTATTATTTGAGTCAGGTTTTACCGAAGTATATGGTTGTGGTCGTTTTATCCATTTGTATTTTGTACTGATTAGTCCGGATGTTCCCAATACAGATTTTTTGATAACAGAAGAGTCTTCTAAAGACTTTACACCAGACTGAACGATGGGTCCTACATTATATGTTCCACAACATCCACCATGACCACGTACAGCGTTACCTTTCATTAATGTTCTTGGCAATGATCTGGATAATGATGTTTGTCCTACATACCCTTGGTTTCTATGTGTTCCATTGATAGAAAACCCGTGAGTATTTCCAACACTCATATTATTATATTTTGTTTGGGTCTTTCTTTTTAAAGTTGCTATTGACATTATAAATTATCATTATATAAAATTTGGTGATTTTTAGAATTGATGAAAAGCCCCCGACGATTGTAGTTGTTTCAGATTTCCAGTAAGAAATAAATTGGAATTCAAAGAAGCATCACCTACAACATCTAAAAAACCTGGAATAGTTAAATCTGAAATGTTTAATGTAGCTACAGTAAATTCTCCATTTATAAATAAATCTCCATTAATAGTTCCATCACCGTCTACATATAATTTTGAATTGAACGAAACATCATCTCCTACTAATAGTTTGGAATTGAATGATGCATCGCCGGCAACAAACAAGTTGGAATTCAAGGAAGAATCGCCAGCGACCAATACATTCGCATTCAAGGAAGCATCCAATAAAAACTCGGCAATCCCGCCAACTTGTAGTGTGGATTCCAATACGGTCTGTTTTGTCACATTCAAATTGGAATTCAACGATACATCACCACTTGTATATAAATTACCATTTAAAGATATATCTTCCGATACAATAATTTCATAATTATTTACAGTAGTATTTATCTCTATAATATTTGTTTGGTTTTGTACTGTAAATCCACCGGTTATTAATAAATCGCCACTTAATGTTGTGTTACCTTGTACGTGTAAATTAGAATTAAATGATACATCGCCGGCAACCAGTAAGTTGGAATTCAATGAAGCATCCAACATAAACTCTGCGACCCCCCCAACTTGTAATGTGGATTCCAATACGGTTTGATTCGTGACATTCAAATTGGAATTCAATGATACATCGCCAGCAACCAGTAAGTTGGAATTCAATGAAGCATCCAACATAAACTCGGTTTTTCCACCCACCTGTAATGTGGATTCTAATGTGGTTTGATTTGTTACATTCAAATTGGAATTAAATGATACATCACCACCAACTAGTAAGTTGGAATTCAATGAAGCATCCAACATAAGCTCGGTTTTTCCACCCACTTGTAATGTGGATTCTAATATGGTTTGTTCCATGACATTCAAATTAGAATTAAATGATACATCACCGGCAACCAGTAAGTTAGAATTCAATGAAGCATCCAACATAAACTCGGTTTTTCCACCCACTTGTAATGTGGATTCTAATGTGGTTTGATTTGTCACATTCAATTTGGAATAAAATGATACATCACCTGAAACTAGTAAGTTGGAATTCAAGGAAGCATCAGACATAAACTCTGTTTTTCCACCCACCTGTAATGTGGATTCTAATGTGGTTTGATTTGTCACATTCAATTTGGAATTAAATGATACATCACCGGCAACTAGTAAGTTGGAATTCAAGGAAGCATCCAACATAAGCTCGGTTTTTCCACCCACTTGTAATGTGGATTCCAATACGGTTTCATTTGTCACATTCAAATTGGAATTCAATGATACATCACCCGCAACCAGTAGGTTGGAATTCAAGGAAGCATCCAACATAAACTCGGTTTTTCCACCAACTTGTAATGTGGATTCCAATATAGTTTGTTCGATGACATTCAATTTGGAATTAAATGATACATCGCCAGCAACCAGTAAGTTGGAATTCAATGAAGCATCAGATAAAAACTCTGCGACCCCCCCAACTTGTATTGTGGATTCCAATACGGTTTGATTCATGACATTCAAATTTGAATTAAATGATACATCACCAGCAACCAGTAAGTTGGAATTCAAGGACGCATCAGATAAAAACTCTGCGACCCCCCCAACTTGTATTGTGGATTCTAATATAGTTTCATTTGTCACATTCAAATTCGAATTCAATGATACATCACCGGCAACAAACAAGTTGGAATTCAATGAAGCATCCAACATAAACACAGCTTTTCCACCAACTTGTAATGTGGACCCTAATATGGTTTGATTTGTCACATTCAAATTTGAATTAAATGATACATCACCCGCAACAAGTAAGTTGGTATTCAAGGAAACATCAGACATAAACTCGGTTTTTCCCCCCACTTGTAATGTGGACTCTAATATAGTTTGATTTGTCACATTCAAGTTGGAATTCAATGATACATCACCCGCAACAAGTAAGTTGGCATTCAAGGAAGCATCAGATAAAAACTCTGTTTTTCCACCCACCTGTAATGTAGATTCTAATACGGTTTCATTTGTCACATTCAAATTGGAATTCAATGATACATCACCAGCAACCAGTAAGTTGGAATTCAAGGAAACATCCAACATAAATTCAGTTTTTCCACCTACATATAATGTGGATTCCAATAAGGTTTCATTTGTCACATTCAAATTGGAATTCAATGATACATCACCCGCAACAAGTAAGTTGGAATTCAAGGAAGCATCAGATAAAAACTCGGTTTTCCCACCCACCTGTAATGTAGATTCTAATACGGTTTGACCGGTGACATCCAATTTGGAATTAAATGATACGTCACCTGCAACAAGTAAGTTGGAATTCAAGGAAGCATCAGATAAAAACTCGGTTTTCCCACCCACCTGTAATGTAGATTCTAATACGGCTTGACCGGTGACATCCAATTTGGAATTAAATGATACATCGCCAGCAACCAATAAGTTGGAATTCAGGGAAGCATCAGATAAAAACTCTGTTTTTCCACCCACCTGTAATGTGGATTCTAATATGGTTTGATTTGTCACATTTAAATTTGAATTAAATGATACATCACCCGCAACCAGTAAGTTGGAATTCAAGGAAGCATCAGATAAAAACTCGGTAATGCCTGCAACTTGTAATGTGGATTCCAATACGGTTTCATTTGTGACATTCAAATTAGAATTAAATGATACATCCCCCGCAACAAACAAGTTGGAATTCAATGAAGCATCCGATAAAAACTCAGTAATGCCTGCGACTTGTAATGTGGATTCCAGCACGGTTTGATTCAATACATTCAAATTGGAATTAAATGATACATCTCCGGCAACCAGTAAGTTGGAATTCAAGGACGCATCAGATAAAAACTCTGCGGTTCCACCAACTTGTAATGTGGATTCCAACGAAGTTTCGTTTTTCACATTCAAATTCGAATTTAACGATACATCACCACTTGTATATAAATTACCATTTAAAGATATATCTTCAGATATAATAATTTCATAATTATTTACAGTAGTATTTATCTCTATAATATTTGTTATATTTTGTACTGTAAATCCGCCATTTATTAATAAATCGCCACTTATTGTAGTGTTACCTTGTACGTGAAAGTCGGAATTAAATGATACATCACCACTTACGTAAGTGTCACCATTTACATCTAATGTGCTCGTGGCGTCAATCGATTTTTTACCAATACCCGTCTTATTCTCGAAACTGGTCACAGTAGTAAAAATATTACCTCCGTTATCTGTTAGTTCGATTTCATCATTTGTTATTGATAATGACGTGTTTGCAGTATGATCAATATCATTTTGAAAATAAATAGTAGAATTTGATAAATGGAGGGACGAAAAAGGTTTATCTATTGAACCCAAACTTGAATTATACGCGTGTAGTGGTATAATATCGCCTGATATATTCAAATGATTGTTAATATACACGTTCGAATTCAATGATACATCGCCTGCTACTAACAAGTTATAATTCATGGAAGCATCAGACATAAATTCGGTAATCCCACCAACTTGTAATGTGGAACCTAATATTGTTTCATTTGTCACATTCAAATTGGAATTAAATGATACATCACCGGCAACAAACAAGTTGGAATTCAATGAAGCATCAGACATAAATTCAGTTTTTCCACCCACTTGTAATGTGGATTCCAATACGGTTTGGTTTGTCACATTCAATTTGGAATTAAATGAAACATCACCGGCAACTAGTAAGTTGGAATTTAATGAAGCATCAGATAAAAACTCGGTTTTTCCACCCACCTGTAATGTTGAGCTTAATACGGTTTGGTCGGTGACATTCAAATTTGAATTTAGCGTAGTATCGCCTGCTACTAACAAGTTCGCGTTCATAGAAACATCCGATAAAAAGTCTGTTTTTCCCGCAACTTGTAATGTGGAACCCAAAATAGTTTCTTTTAACACATTCAAATTGGAATCGTTTGTAATATCACCTGCTATTAATAAGTTTGCGTTCATAGAAACATCCGATAAAAAGTCTGTTTTTCCCACGACTTGTAATGTGGACCACAAAGTAGTTTCTTTTGACACGTTCAAATTGGAATTGAGTGTAGCACCACCTGCTATTAATAAGTTAGCGTTCATAGAAACATCTGATAAAAAGTTTGTTTTTCCCGCAACTTGTAATGTGGATTCCAAAGTAGTTTCGTTTGACACGTTCAAATTGGAATTGAGTGTAGCCCCACCTGCTATTAATAAGTTAGCGTTCATAGAAACATCTGATAAAAAGTCTGTTTTCCCCGCAACTTGTAATGTGGATTCCAAAGTAGTTTCGTTTGACACGTTCAAATTGGAATTGAGTGTAGCATCACCCGCTAATAATAAGTTTGCGTTCATAGAAACATCCGATAAAAAGTCTGTTTTTCCCGCAACTTGTAATGTGGATTCCAAAGTAGTTTCATTTGACACGTTCAAATTGGAATTGAGTGTAGCATCACCCGCTAATAATAAGTTTGCGTTCATAGAAACATCTGATAAAAAGTCTGTTTTTCCCGCAACTTGTAATGTGGATTCCAAAGTAGTTTGATTTTTCACATTCAAATTAAAATTAAATGATACATCACCCGCAACAAACAAGTTGGAATTCAATGAAGCATCCGATAAAAACTCTGTAATACCTGCGACTTGTAATGTGGATTCCAATACGGTTTCATTTGTCACATTCAAATTAGAATTAAATGATACATCCCCCGCAACAAACAAGTTGGAATTCAATGAAGCATCCGATAAAAACTCAGTAATACCCGCAACTTGTAATGTAGATTCCAATATGGTTTGATTTGTGACGTTCAAATTAGAATTAAATGATACATCACCAGCAACAAGCAAGTTGAAATTCAATGAAGCATCAGACATAAATTCAGTAATCCCACCAACTTGTAATGTGGATTCCAATACGGTTTGATTTGTCACATTCAAATTAGAATTAAATGATACATCACCGGCAACTAGCAAGTTGGAATTCAATGAAGCATCTGACATAAATTCAGTAATCCCACCAACTTGTAATGTGGATTCCAATACGGTTTGATTTGTCACATTCAAATTAGAATTAAATGATACATCCCCCGTAACAAACAAGTTGGAATTCAATGAAGCATCCGATAAAAACTCAGTAATACCTGCGACTTGCAATGTGGATTCCAATACGGTTTGATTTGTCACATTCAAATTAGAATTAAATGATACATCGCCGGCAACAAACAAGTTGGAATTCAATGAAGCATCTGACATAAATTCAGTAATCCCACCAACTTGTAATGTGGATTCCAATACGGTTTGATTTGTCACATTCAAATTAGAATTAAATGATACATCGCCACTTGTATATAAATTACCATTTAAAGATATATCTTCTGATACAATAATTTCATAATTACTTACAGTAGTATTTATCTCTATAACATTCGTTAGACGTTGTACAGTAAATCCACCGGAGATTAATAAATCGCCACTTAATGTAGTATTGCCTTGTACGTGTAAATTGGAATTAAACGATACATCACCAGCAACAAACAAGTTTGAATTCAATGAAGCATCAGATAAAAACTCTGTTTTTCCACCCACCTTTAATGTGGACTCTAATATGGTTTGATTTGTCACATTCAAGTTGGAATTAAATGATACATCACCCGCAACAAGTAAGTTGGTATTCAAGGAAGCATCAGATAAAAACTCGGTTTTTCCACCCACCTTTAATGTGGACTCTAATATGGTTTGATTTGTCACATTCAAGTTGGAATTCAATGATACATCACCCGCAACAAGTAAGTTGGCATTCAAGGAAGCATCAGATAAAAACTCTGTTTTTCCACCCACCTGTAATGTAGATTCTAATACGGTTTGATTTGTCACATTCAATTTGGAATTAAATGATATATCACCAGCAACCAGTAAGTTGGCATTCAAGGAAACATCCAACATAAATTCAGTTTTTCCACCTACATATAAGGTGGATTCCAATAAGGTTTCATTTGTCACATTCAAATTGGAATTCAATGATACATCGCCAGCAACCAATAAGTTGGAATTCAAGGAAGCATCAGATAAAAACTCTGTTTTTCCACCCACCCGTAATGTTGATTCTAATACAGTTTCATTTGTCACATTCAATTTGGAATTAAATGATACATCGCCAGCAACCAATAAGTTGGAATTCAAGGAAGCATCAGATAAAAACTCTGTTTTTCCACCCACCTGTAATGTGGATTCTAATATGGTTTGATTTGTCACATTTAAATTTGAATTAAATGATACATCACCCGCAACCAGCAAGTTGGAATTCAAGGAAGCATCAGATAAAAACTCTGTTTTCCCACCCACCTGTAATGTGGATTCTAATATGGTTTGATTTGTCACATTTAAATTTGAATTAAATGATACATCACCCGCAACAAGTAAGTTGGTGTTCAAGGAAGCATCAGATAAAAACTCTGCGACCCCCCCAATTTGTAATGTGGATTCTAATACGGTTTGACCGGTGACATCCAATTTGGAATTAAATGATACATCACCCGCAACTAGTAAGTTGGAATTCAAGGAAGCATCAGATAAAAATTCAGTTTTTCCACCCACACGTAATGTGGATTCTAATACGGTTTCATTCAATACATTCAAATTGGAATTCAATGATACATCTCCGGCAACCAATAAGTTGGAATTCAATGAAACATCAGCCATAAATTCAGTATTTCCACCCACCTGTAATGTGGATTCCAATACAGTTTCATTTGTCACATTCAAATTAGAATTCAATGATACATCACCCGCAACAAACAAGTTTGAATTCAAGGAAACATCAGACATGAATTCAGTAATTCCACCCACCTGTAATGTGGATTCCAATACGGTTTCATTTGTCACATTCAAATTGGAATTAAATGATACATCACCCGCAACCAGTAGGTTGGAATTCAATGAAGCATCCAACATAAACTCGGTTTTTCCACCAACTTTTAATGTGGATTCCAATATAGTTTGTTCGATGACATTCAATTTGGAATTAAATGATACATCACCGGCAACCAGTAAGTTGGAATTCAATGAAGCATCCAATATAAACTCGGTTTTTCCACCCACCTGTAATGTGGATTCCAATACGGTTTCATTTGTCACATTTAAGTTGGAATTAAATGATACGTCACCCGCAACAAGTAAGTTGGAATTCAATGAAGCATCAGACATAAACTCTGTTTTTCCACCCACGTATAAGGTGGATTCCAATAAGGTTTCATTTGTCACATTCAAATTAGAATTAAATGATACATCACCCGCAACAAGTAAGTTGGTATTCAAGGAAGCATCAGATAAAAACTCTGTTTTTCCACCCACTTGTAATGTGGATTCCAATACGGTTTCATTTGTCACATTCAAATTGGAATTAAATGATACATCGCCGGCAACCAGTAAGTTGGAATTCAATGAAGCATCAGATAAAAACTCTGCGACCCCCACAACTTGTAATGTTGATTCTAATACGGTTTGTTCCGTGACATTCAAATTCGAATTCAATGATACATCACCAGCAACTAGTAAATTGGAATTCATGGAAGCATCCGATAAAAACTCTGTAATTCCGGCGACTTGTAACGTCGAACCGAGTATAGTTTCATTCGTAACGTCAAAATTAGAATTGAAAACAACATTATTACTTACATACAATTCACCAGAAACATCAACTGTTACTAACGCGTCTTTACTTGGTTTTCCTAACCCAATCTTATCATTTACACGGGTCACCATTTCAGATGTAATATTATTTGTTTCATTGAAGGTTTGTATATTACCTCCTATAATTGATAATGTATTTGTATCCTGTATATCATCTTGATTATTGAAAGAAATCGTATTGTTACTTAAATATAACGAGTTAAATGGTATATTAGCTGAACCTAGATTTGAATTGTATGCGTACATTGGGATGATATCACCCGAAATATTCAAAGTACCATCCAATTGCATGTTTGAATTCAATGATACATCGCCATTCAAAATGGTATTGTTTTCTACATACAGGTTATTATTTATAGAAACATCTTCTGAAACAAAAATAGATCCGTTTATAGACAAATCTTCTGAAATAATTATTTCGTAATTGTTTACGGTGGTATTTATTTCTAATATATTTTCTTGATTTCTTACGCGTAGATTTCCAGATATTAATACGTCTCCACAAATATTTGTAAACCCATTTATTCCGATGCTGTCTCCATTTAGTGTTATATATTCGCCTGAAATAGTAGTAGAACTATTTAAAACTGTATTTCCATCAATTTGAAGATTTTCATTCACACGTAAACTTTTACCGAATATCACATCCGTGTCGATATTTCCATCTAATCCAGCTCCAGTTGCCCCGACTTCACCACGTTCTCCAGTTGGTCCAGTTCTTCCGGTTGGACCAGGAAATCCTCGTGGACCTTCGTCACCGGTTAATCCAATTGGTCCTTGAATGCCAATTGGACCAACGATACCTTGTGTACCAATATCACCTTGTGTTCCATCGTTTCCTTGAACTCCTTGAAGTCCCTGAAGTCCCTGTGGACCGATATCTCCTTTTTCACCTTGAATACCTTGCATACCTAGAAACCCACGTGGACCTTGGTCGCCTTGTTCTCCTTGTGGTCCTTGTTCTCCTATTTCACCTTTAACTCCTACTATACCCTGTATTCCTTGTTGACCGGTATATCCAGTAACTCCTTGTATTCCTTGTATTCCCTGAAGTCCTTCAAGTCCTTGAAGTCCATTATCACCAGTATATCCAGTTTGACCGATTTGTCCGGTGAATCCTTGAATACCCTGAAGTCCTTGAAGTCCATTATCACCGGTATATCCGGTAGGTCCTTGCATTCCTTGTATTCCCTGTATTCCCTGTATTCCCTGTATTCCCTGTATTCCATTATCACCCGTATATCCAATTTGACCGATTTGTCCGGTGAATCCTTGAATACCCTGGACTCCTTCAATACCCTGGAGTCCTTGAATACCCTGGAGTCCTTGAAGTCCTTGAAGTCCTTGTGAACCGATATCTCCTTTAAATCCTGCTATACCTCGTGTTCCTTGTTGACCGGTATATCCAGTAGGTCCTTGTATACCTTGTGTACCTTGTATACCTTGTGTACCTTGTATACCTTGTGTACCTTGTTCTCCAGTATGTCCGATTATTCCTTGTATTCCTTCTTCTCCTTGAACTCCTTGTTGACCTGTATATCCAGTAGGTCCTTGTATTCCTTGTATTCCTTGTATTCCTTGTATTCCCTGTATTCCTTGTATTCCTTGGTCTCCCGCATAACCAGTACTTCCAATCGGTCCCATTGGTCCGGGTGGACCCATTAGACCAATCGTTCCACCTGGACCAACCGGTCCAATCAGTCCAGTATTACCTACCTCTCCAATTGGTCCAATTGGTCCAATTGGTCCAGTATAACCTACCGGTCCAATTGGTCCAGTATCACCTATCGGTCCAACAATACCATCAGTTATAAACCAAAGAGCACACGTTACCGCATTGCCACCTGAACCTCCTATACATCTTATATTAATATAATCACCTACGTTGAAATTCAAACTTAAATCAATCAATGAACCAGATAAACCAATATTAGATAATATTACTCCCGTTGCGTTACCATTTTTATATATTTCAATACTACCTACACTTGTAGGTGTACTTGCAGAACGAACACCAATATAATTTAATTCACTTTGTTTACCGATATGAACACCAAAATATTGACCGCTATTTGTAGCACCACCAAACGAAAATATAAAACCACTATTATTGATCGAAAAATTATCAGTATCAGCAACTAACGTATATACACCGCCATTTGTTAACCCGTGTGGTCCGGTATGCCCGGTCGGACCAAGAATTCCGGTCGGACCAGCAGGTCCTGTAGGACCCGTTCCTAAAACAACACTACAATCTTTTGAATTACACATTGGAACATTGAACCAACTTGGAGATAGTGGATCGCCTATTTCATCGACATTGCAAGATGATTGCAATTCTTTTAATTTTCGAAGTGCGATATAGTCACTTGATGACATTATATTCCACCTGTATAGTAAATATACTGAAAAGAAATCAAAATAAAACCTACTATCTTGAAATAATATTATTGATAATAGAAAATGATATAATATTATTGTGTTAATTATTATATAATGGACAACTTCGATTTAGATATAAATAATTATAGCATGGGCGATCTCGAAACCTTTTTTCAACTGAAATCAAAAAAAAAATATTCTGCTAGTGATATTGAGTTAAAAGAATATCAAATACGCGAACAATTATTGTCAAGCGGACATGTAGACAAGCGGTTTAAAAGAGACTTAATCGAATTTCTCGAATTAGCTAAAAACTGGCTAATATTTGTGAAATGTAATAATGGAAAACAACCGACTTCTATACCTGCAAATCATAAATTAGACACGACTAATATGACTTCAACTGAAAGTATACCGCGAACAGACGAATTAGTAAAACGCGAAGAGACCCAGTTTGTTTATTCAAATAATAGTGATTTCTTCCCTGGAAAACTGAACCCATTGAATACGCGCATTATTACGAAAAATTTGAATATTGATACGCGATTTCGTGGAGATTTATATACCACACAGAGTTCGGATTTCACAGTTCAACTTCCTATAAAATTTAATAAGGTTGTGTCAATGCAGTTGTCTTCATTAGAAATGCCCGTTTCATTTTATGGTATATCTAGCATTTTGGGTAATAACTTTTTATACTTAAGTGTAGAACATCAATCATTAGACCCATCTTCCAATGAAATAGAAACTTCCGAAAAAACGGTCATAGTTCCTGACGGAAATTATAGCGCAACAGACCTACTTGATAAACTACTCTCTTTTTTGTCACCAAAAGATCTAAATGGAACGTTATTGGAACCAAATAGTATTTTTTCGTATATCAATTTAGAATTAGATATTACATCTTCAGGGTCTGGCACAGGTAAAGTAACTATCAAACCAACCGAAGACAAATTAGATGTAGTGCAAAAAATAACTCTTGATTTTACAAAAGACATCAATGGAAATACAGATAAAGTAGATGTTTCTACCAAACTAGGTTGGAATCTAGGATTTATCAATAGAAAATACCGAGATAGTAATACATATACCGCTGATACGGTAATAGAACCCGCCGCAATTCGTTATATTTACTTAGCGGTTGATGATTTTTGTAATAGTGCTAACAATCAATTTGTAAATGTATTTAACGAATCTATTATGAGCCCTAATATTCTCGCAAGAATCTCAATAAAAGGGTCTTATTTTAGTCTAATTATGGACAACGATTTCACTATTGTTACAGAACCTAGAAGGTATTTCGGTCCGGTAGATATTCAGCGATTACGTATACGCCTGTTTGATGAAAGAGGAAGAATACTGCCCATGAACAATTCGAACTTCTCATTTTGTTTAGATTTGAAAATGCTTTATGACCTATAAGTATAGGGAAAAATAAATATATGTCATCAACACAAGATCTCAGTTCTATCTATCAAGATACAAAAACGACTTTCACTGGGGAAGGGAGTTTGTCTATAATGTATGATTTAGGTATTGTAGATTTCATTGGTGTTGATCCAGTAAAAGATGCTTATATTGGAAATTTTTATACGATTTTAGGTTCTTGTGGACTAAGTATAGATCAAGATTTTGGTATAATCGAATATACTGGTGATGATGAACTACAATTATATGATTTGACGAATACTTTACAGATCGCATTTGATGTGCGCATATTTAATGAAAAAATTGGATTAATAAAAGACACTACAAATCAAACAATTATTGATACATCGTATAATTCGAATTGTATTTTCCCGTCACAACAACTCGTAATCACTAGCGAAGATTTTTTAAAGGAACTTTCCAAACAAAATATCATTTCTTTGGGTAAATTGGTCTCTATTTATAGAGACTTTTTACGTAATACGAACTTTTACTTTTATTATCCATTGGATTTTCCTTCTATTTTTGACGCAAGTGGAACCTATGATATAAGTGGAGGTGAATTTACGGAAACAACACTTATTGAAATATTAACACAACAAACTAGCGATAGTCAAGGAAACAATAATTATAAACTCAATGGAAATATTATTCTTAATGATATTAATAATTTATTACGAAATATAAATGTAAGTGACCCTTTTTTGAACCGCACAAATCTAACTATGGCAGATGGATTTGTTGCTGGTGACCTGATTCTAATTGAGAAAGGACTTACATTTAATCTTGATGTTACGTGTATCGATGATAACAACGTTGAAACTATTTTATTAAGAAAAAACGTCCAAGTTCCCGTTTTGTTGCGTTTAGATAATTTATCGTAAAAATGATATACTGTTTTTCTACTAATATAGTAATGAGTGGTGATAATGAAACATTTACAGGTGAAGGGGGGTTTTCAGTTCAACAAGACGGGGGAACCGTTGCATTAGCATTGCCACTAGATACATATAACGTTACTGACTCTTTGCAAATTAAATTTAGTGCTCGTAGAATGAATGATAAATTAGGAATAACAAAAGATGAAGATAATTACGAAGTATTATACTCTTCGTATGATGACGTCAATGACGAACAACCACAAGATATGGTAGAAATTATCGCTGATGAAATACTCGATTATTTAAATACAGATAATATTTTATCCATGGGCAAATTATCAACTCTTTATTCTGACTTTAATTACACGGTAATGGAATATTTTGGTGCTCCTTATGGATTTTCAAATATCTTCGCGGCAGAAAAGGCATACACAGTAAATCAAGGTGTATTTGATGCAAGTGCTTTGTTACAATTATTACATAAACACACTTTCGATATTTCTGGCTCATATGTTAGTGATTTATCAGGTTGTTTTAAAGTTAATAATATTAACGACCATCTGCGTTATCTTCAAGGCGCAGATGTGTTTGATAATCGACCTGCACAATTTAACTATGGTGTAAAAGAAGGATTTTTACACGGAGATTTGGTTTATATACCAGATGGAATTAGTATTACGTTGAAAGTAGATATTGAAGAGGAACCATATGCTCCTATTGTAAATATCGGTCCATCAAATCTCGCATCAATCGATGATTTATTCAATTATACCAATACACAAACGTTAGTAGACAAAAACACAACCTATTCAGTTAGTAATATCACACAAACTTACAAGGTACCGATTTTGATTATTCTTACAAACGACGAAAAATTTAATTTTGAAAATTACGGAACAGATTGGGTTGATATGACTGATGATTCTATCGGAGTTCAAAAATGGTTAGCCGTTTCGATTTCCGCATCAGGAAAATACCAGACTGCTATTGAAGAAGCCGGAGATATATATGTATCAAATGATTATGGCACTACCTGGATTATAAAACATAATATTGGGAACGCACTTTCAAATTGTATATCTATATCGCAATCAGGACAGTATCAGACCGCATCTAACGGGATATCTATTTTTGTGTCTAGTGATTATGGGGAAACCTGGACCGAAACGTATAATCTGGGTGGGTCGAATATTTTTGTTCGCGTCTCGTTAAACGGACAATACCAAACAATTGTTTCCTCGGGTGATTCATTTTATCAATCTTCCGATTTCGGACAAACTTGGACCCGGTATTCAGACGAGGATAGTAACATTTATAATTCTATCTCTATGTTTCCAACCGGTGGATTATCAATGTCGTATGATGGTAGATACCAGACAATAGCAAGTGAGGATATCTATATATCAGATGATTATGGCGTAACATGGTCCACCGCCAATTTAAATTCACTCAACCAAGATTGGGAAGACCGTAATTGGCACGGTATAGCAATTTCATCCGATGGTAAATACCAAACCGCGATTGAAGTGATTGGTGAAATTTATGTATCCAGTGATTATGGTATTAGTTGGAATGTAAAAGAAGAATTACCGATACAAGACCAAAATTGGCAAGATATTTCAATATCAGCAAATGGGAGGTATCAAACAGCAGTCGCAAAAGGTGGTAAAATATTTACATCTACCACCTTTGGTGAAATCTGGGAAACCCCAACAGATGTTGATGTTGATAAAATATTAGAATGGCAAAGTCTGAAAGTGTCGTCAAACGGACAATATCAAACCGGGGTGGTATATAATGGAAATATCTATGTGTCGCGATTGATTTAATCTGTGTATTTATTATATAAAATGCCATACAAAACCCGAAAAGTCCGTAATAAAGAATGCTACCGTGTATATAACCCGAAAACAAAAAAAACTTTTGCAAAATGCGCCACCAGAGAAAACGCCCTGAAACAACTGAAACTTCTTAGGGGAATTCAAAATAACAAAACTTTCCGGCAAAAAATCAAGACTTTCAGAAATAATAGGACACAACGTTCAAATTAATGAAAAATATTAGAATTGTATTCTATAAATGCCAATCGTTTTACAAGCTCTTATTATATTATCGGGTTTAGTTCTATCCATTATGATTGGACTATGTGTTCTATACCCCGACGATGAAGAACCGCTATTATAATGTATATATAAAATCTTATAATATATATATATTATGCCTTGTCGTGTTACTTGTATGATATCCAGTGTATTCATAATTGGTATGATATACATGACGAATTCAATGTCTACATCTGAGACAGTTAATAAATATGAATCACAGTTACCCGAACATTTAGTTGAAATATACAACAAAATTGTAGAAGAGAGAACCCAAATATATTACACCGGGTTTATACTAGGACTGGTTCTCTCTGTATTGTTCTTCGTTCTTAATAAACAAATATTTAAGATTCATATGTCAAATACGTCGTTTGTATGTTTTACAATTATGATATCATTCCTGTCTAATTATTTTTACTATATTTTGACCCCAAAACAAAATTATATGCTAGACCATATTGATAATCTGGAACAATCGAAAGCTTGGTTAGAAATGTATAAGAGCATGCAATTCTCGTATCATTTTGGGTTATTTTTAGGTTTACTCGGTGTGGGGACATTTGCTTACGCATTCCGTTGTAATAAATAATTTCCAGTGTTATATTATACGATGAGCCAAAATACAATTAACGGGAAATCCACCAAAAAATATCAACTTATTATTAATGCGATTGAGAACGCAAAAAATGAAATATTAGAAGCAATTCTTTCGAAATCATCTAAAATGGAAGATTTAGTTGAAGTAAATCTAGAAATACCTAGTACATCTGTTGAAGATGCGATTGAAGATGATAGTAGTTCTGATGAGGAAGATGCCGGGGAAGATGATAGTAGTTCTGATGATAGTAGTTCTGATGAAGAAGATGACGATAAAGATGACAATGAAGATTCAAAAGGAAGTATGAAACTAGAAGAACTTAATGAATCCGACGATGAAGATTCAAAAGGAAGTATGAAACTAGAAGAACTTAATGAATCCGACGATGAAGATTCAAAAGGAAGTATGACACCGGGAGAACTTGATACTTCTGACAATAAAGAACAACAAAAGACGGAAAATAATAAGGGCATCTTGGCAAATGCGGCAGACAGTGTCGCAGGTTTTTTTAACTCCAAAGGTCCAACCGGTGGTAAAAAACACAGAAGGTCTCGTAAAAAGGGCAACCGTAAGCGTAGACAAACAAAACGTGTGAGATTTGATTATTGAGTCTAGGTTCTCTTATTCATAAAAATAAAACTATAATAGATATTGTAATTCAATATTACATTTATTGTATGTAACTAATTGTTATACACAATGTAAAACAAACTTTTTTTAGATTCATCGAGAACCTACATTCAAAGAATTATGTAAAAAGATATAGAAATGATAATCTATGTTGTATTAGACCTTATTTATTAACAATGATCACTCTCAGTGAAGAACAGCAATATATTCTGGATACTGTGAAAGGTGGTGATAATGTATTAGTTGATGCCGTTGCAGGAACGGGTAAAACAACACTCATTTTATCTATTGCAAGAGAACTGCAAAATAAACAGATATTACAAATGACATACAATTCTTCCTTACGCGCTGATGTAAAAAAGAGCATTGAAGAACAAAATATTACTAATTTGAGCGTCCATACGTTTCATAGTTTGTTAAAAAGATATTATACCGATGTTGGATATACTGATACAGAAATACGTCGCGTCTTATATAAAAAAACTCCTCCAAAATCAGAAATAGAGAACATTGATATTCTTGTTCTCGATGAATGCCAAGATATGACGATTCTATATTTTCAATTAATGGTGAAATTGGTTAGAGATATGGGTTCTCCAATACAACTTCTCATTTTGGGCGATTACATGCAAGGATTGTATGAATTTAAAGGGGCAGATATTCGTTTTCTAACACTCGGTGATAAAATATGGTCTAATTTTTCATTATTGAGAACCAATGTGTTCCAAAAAAGAACCATGAAAATGTCTTTTCGAATTACGAACCAAATGCGCCATTTTATTAACGATGTTCTCTTGGGAGAAGATAGGATGAATTCGTGTAAAGAAGATGTCCCTGTCAAATATATACGAAATAACAAAGATAATATTACAAAAGTTGTTTACGGAGAAATTAGTCGACTACTTGATTCGGGTGTAAAACCCAGTGAAATATTTGTTCTTGCAAATTCGATTAAAGGAACCAATGATAGTATACGTAAATTAGAGAACAAATTAACAGAAAAAAAAATACCATGTCACGTTCCTATGTTTGAACATGGTAAAATGGATGACCGCGTAGTAGAGGGCAAACTTGTGTTTTCGACTTTTCATACCGCAAAGGGTAGACAACGCAAATATGTATTTGTAGTTGGATTTGATAACTCATATATGACGTGGTTCGCACGAAACCTTCCAAAAGATGTTTGTCCCAATACATTGTATGTTGCTGTTACCAGAGCAACACAGGGATTATATTTATTAGAAGAGTCTTCGTGGAGAACACGCCCACTCGATTTTATGAAATTAGACCATATCGAAATGAAGAATCGCGATTATATCGATTTTAAAGGACAACATCAAACCATCTTTCAACAGGACGCAACCGACGATGATTTCAACAATCAATCTATCAAAAAACATAAAATAACACCCACTGAATTAGTTAAATTCATACCCGAAAATGTGATTGAAAATATTACCGAGATACTAGACCGGATTTTTATAAAAGAAACGGTTGAATTGGATACTCTTGACATTCCCAATATTATACAAACCAAGCAAGGCTTCTATGAAGAGGTAAGTGATTTAAATGGAATTGCTATACCGAACATGTATTATGATAGTTTATATAGAAATCGCGGTTCCAGTGAAGAAGCCGACCTACAACAAAATATTCTATACGATGTTATTTATCGCAATAATGACCGTCTTAGAGAGAAAAATTGTCACTTTTTACGACAAACGATTCAAGATTTACCAGAGAAATTAGAGAACATTGACGATTATTTATATACCGCAAATGTTAGTATCGCAGTCCAAGAACTCCTTTATTTCAAACTTATGCAAATCGAACGCGACGAATATACCTGGTTATCGCAAGAAATTGTTGACACTTGCAAAGCACGAATGCGAGATGTCATTGAACCCGATTGTAAATATGATATGCCTATTGCCGAAAAAACCATCATTCATGAAAGTGATGACGAACAACACGAACGTCTGGATGAACTAATCTTTAAACATCTAGGTCCTGCTTATCATTTTCGATTTACCGCGAGAACCGATTTAATTACAGAATCTACTGTTTGGGAACTCAAATGCACCGGCGAAATTACTACAGAACACCTCATTCAAGTTGTTTTTTATGCCTGGATTTGGTATCTAAATACCGATATATATACATCAAACATAGAAGATATGGTAAAAGTATTTAAAATTTTCAATATCAAAACAGGGGAAATTATACGATTAAACGCAACTATGGATGAATTGAATGAAATTATGTTGTCTATTTTGAAAGCGAAATACCAAGAAACCACAACGCCGACTGATGAAGAATTTCTCGAAACATGCCAAAACTATCTTGATGATTGTTGACAGATAAAATAAAAAACAAATATATTTTTTATTTTATGAATTATAAAGTGCTATCTGAAGGTGAGGTTTGAGTTGGCGTTTGACCGGAAGGAGCAACAAATCGCTTGATTGCCTCCCATACCTTTGCCGACTCGTCAATGCTGAATGTTCCGCGCTTCTGCGCAATACTCAAAAACGTAACCATTACATTCAGTGCTGTATTATCATCATTAATAGGAACTTCTGTAATTGGTACTTGTGTTTGTTGTGACGACGCAGGTGCTTGCTGTTCCAATTGAATATTATCCATTCTATATATTAGAATAGACGGATTTTTTTATATCATTTATGTTGATAACATTTTACTTCATTGTCTTTACAGACTCGTTTACATAAATTACCATTTTTAAGTGTATCACCGCATATATATACAAACATCCCATTGCCGATTTGCTTTTTGTTCTCGCGCCAACATTTTGACGCATAATCGAAGTCGATATTTACCTCCGTTATTTCGAGGTCACTTTCAACCACAGGATGTACTTTGCGACTTCGTGTAAACATTTTGTTACTTCGGGTAAACATTTTGTTACTTTTTACTATGATATTATTTGTAATCTCATTTCAATTTTTTTATCATGTATATTTATACAGAATAAAAATGTTAAATTACACCGATTTTGCCCTGGATAGTTTTTATATGACATATGTATTCTTAATGACAACCGGAACAATCACATTTATTGAAGCAATGAGAACAAATGATAAGCGTATCCGCAATATAATGAATCTAGAAACATGCATATCTATCATCGCTGCGTTCTTTTACGGAAAGTTCATTACTTCTATTGAAAAGAAGGGCGTTATTGACTACAAAGAGATGAATAGTACCAGATACGCTGATTGGGCGATAACAACACCTATCATGTTACTTGTTCTTGTTCTCGTGTTTTTATATAATACCAACGGTGGTGCTCTACCGATTTCTTCTTATCTCGTAATTTTATTATTAAATTATGGTATGCTTGGTTTTGGATACCTAGGCGAGACAGGGGTTATGAATAAATTATTCGCAAATATTACGGGGTTTGTTTTTTTCGCGGGGTTATATGGATACATTTATAATACTTTCTTAAGTAAAAAATATAATTTTGACAATATGTTATTATATTTCACATTCTTAATATTATGGACTCTTTATGGTGTGGTTTATTTTATGGAAGATATATCCAAGAACTTCGGTTACAATATTTTGGATTTGTTCTCTAAATGTTTTGTTGGTATCTTTTTCTGGGCGTATTTTACAAATGTATTTAAATTATAATTTTCATTACAAATATATAACATATTTGTAATCACTTACTTGGGAACACAACGCAACGTCTTTCTATTACGCTTCTCATTGGATTTACATACTTTGCGACAATGATGAGTTTTTGGGTTTCTTCGTAGCGAAGGTTTACAGTTTTTTCTACAGCGCTTTGTTTTATTGTTGAAGGTAGAACCATTCACACATTTATTTCCACCAGTTAGTTCGGAATACATATCTATACATTTTTAAAATTTTCATTTTTACTTTTTCGAACGCTTCTGTTTCTTTGTTTTTTTGGACTTTGATTTTGACTTTGATTTGGAACGCTTCCGTTTTTTTGATTTTGTGGCGGCCTTGATATCTCGTCCTAGATTCATCGCCCAAGGAACTGTTTTTAAAAATTGGGTAGCACCTGTATATGGTTCAAACTTATCTTTATTCTTATAATAAATATTATTTGGGTTATCACTTGTTGTAAACGGAACATAATTGTTTTCTGCATTTTTTTTATACAAAATATAACTACGACCATTATTCTGATAAAGTACTTCTACTATTGTAGATGGTGTTGGGGGGTGCTTATCTTTAACGGGAGGTGTTTGAAGATTATATCGATGTAAAGGTGTTTTTAGATTATTTACTTTTCCGTCATTTTCGAATGTTTCATCAGGTGTATCGGAACCTACTGTCTCAGGTGTATTAACTACTGTGGGTGGTGTTCTAGGTGGTGACGGTGTTGTCATTATATACTACATATACATTTTGACAACATAAATATCAAATTAAATCAAATTTACTTCAATTGTTTGATTACTAAGTGACACGATAATGGTTTAGTAAGTGCACCTGAAGACTCATCTATTTGTAAACTTGTATTAGACAAATCATTTACAATTACGGGTACATTCAATGATATGTCAGTAGGTCCATTTCCACTGTTGTCAGTAGGTCCATTTCCACTGTTGCCAGTAGGTCCATTTCCACTGTTGCCAGTATCACTTTCACTATCACTATCATGAGGTGGCATTATCTTTATATATAACTTATAAAATGAAAAACACCAAACTTATAATTCTAAACCAAAGCATATATGAAGTGTAAAACTACAAATAGTATTTTACTATTACAGAATATAAATTTGAAAGAAATATAAAAAGATTGCAATGTTATATATTGTAATCTTAGTATGGATCTCAGTTATTGTGTAAATAATGGCTATCACGTTATACTAACAACAGTAAACTTATTATTAGTTACGCAAAATTTTCGTTTATGTATGTATATTTATTTGAAATGGTACTCGTATAATTACTATAAGCAATTCTGTCATTTGTATCCAGAACCAAACGTGTATAAATGGAAACACATGATAAGACTTACAGATACTAGCCATATCGCAAATTTTTTGTCATATTATTATACTCCATTTCTACCAGTCGCACATAATATTCATTTTGCGATTTCTACTGGATATTATCTTGCGATTTTTTTTCTTGGTATGAAAGATGTAGACCAAGTTGGAATGAATACTAGTGTCAGTGAAAATTTACTTTGGATTCATGAACAATTAAACCACACTGTTCCTTATTTGATAAGTATGTATACTGTTTATAACGGTAGTTCAAATATAATGTGTACATATGAATTTAATACATCTACTTTGTTATATAGTTATCTATGGTTGTATGTTTGGGTATTTTTCATATATATTCCTTGGAGATGGAGAACCAGTGACCCCGTATATTCAGTGCTTGGCAATGATTCATCTATAACAATGAAAATAAAAGCGGTTTGTACGGTCCATTTATTCATATATTTTGGCAATTGTTTTGGACGTTATTTGACAAATTTATAAAAATTATGCTTACACGAGATTTCTTTGTAATCATAATTTACCACCGACGCCCCCATCGCCGTCCCCATCTTCTACGACCATAACCGTTATCATAACTTTCGAACAGTCATAATTATCTTTGATGTATTTATGTTGTAATAAATTTTTGGATGAATCACACATTATAATATACTTGGATATAATATTCTAAAATACACAGCATAACCACAGTGATATACTATTTTTATTACAATATTTACAGGTGTAATATATAAATTACAAATATTACAACTGTAAATATTGTAAAAATTGAATGTATTTATCTTCGATGTAACTGAATCACAATCACTTTGAAATACAAAATATACACTCAATATGGACGATATTAATTATTACTCACAAGAATTCCTTGACTTTATGGTAGACGAACACCGACAAGTCATTTCTCTTAGTATACACCATAATAATGTTCTCGTAGATAAATACATTCAGAGTTCATATGGCACAACGTTATCCGAAGGCATACAAAATGAACTTACCAAATTTACTTATCTCATTGGAGATGAATTAACACCGGACATTCTCCGTAAATTGAAAAATCAAATAGTTTTATATCAGTTCCCACATACTCATACCTTCGCAGATACATACCAACTCGAATTTATGCGTTTATGTGATATAATGGATGGCAAAATGAAAATACAAAAACTCAAAGCAGACGAAGTATATGTAAAAGACACTGAAAATAACGATATAGTCCTTCGTCAATTTGTAGATAAATTTGAAGAGACCATTGCGTATCTTCAACATTATAGTAACAAATTCCGTATTTGGATCCCCACTGAAATGTATTTAGAACTCATCAAAAACAATCACGTGTAATATAATAATCCAGACATAAAAATAAAAACGAACTAAAAATACAAATAAAAAACATCCTTTGCTAAGGTATGTTTTTTATTTTTTACTAACCCCAATATTTGCCAATTCGTCCGCGCGTTTATTTTTATTTCTATACACATGTTCGTAAGTTATTTTTTCAAACATTTTTTCAAATCCCTTTGCGTTTGTGTAATGTTCTCGTAGTGTATCCGATTTTACTTTGTATTCTCCATTCATTTGTTTGATTACTAGCATACTATCACCGCGGACAATCAAATCAGTTATACCCAAATGTATTGCGGTTTTCATTCCAATTAAGAGACCGATATATTCAGAAACATTGTTAGTTTCCTTTTCGCCGATATACACGCTGTCACTAGCAATTTCAACATTATTTTTATAGATAACCATACCGGCACCTGCTTTTCCAGGGTTGCTCGGTTGTTTGATAATAATTTCTTCCGTTTCTTCCATTATATATAATGAAATGATGTTTTTATACAATATAAATTGCATAAAAATTTATACTAAGTGTCCAAGAAAATTAATGTTTTCTTCTTGATTTTCTTCCCTTTTTGCCCTTTTTACCTTTTCTTGTTTTATTGGACTTTCTTGTTTTTCTTCTTGATTTTCTTTTTCCTCCCGAAGGGGGGGTGATAATCGCCTTTACTCCTTCTCCGGCAATCCACTTAGATATCAAGATACTCAATTGTACGGTTGTTGCTTGCAAGATTGCTGTTTTCGAAGCACAATAACCTGCATCCCCCAACCCAAAATATCCAGCAAGCCAATGAGGCACCGCGCACTGTAATGAATAAGCATCAACAATGTTATATAAATACCCGCTAGACCTTGCAATAGCATAAAGTCTGCCTGCCCACGCAAGAACAAACACTTGCTGTTCTGGGGTTAATGTATATCCACCTCCTAGTTGTGAGTTTGAAGGAGGAAAATCACATTGCATATTCTCAAACTCTTTCTTCATTTCCTTCATTTCAGGGTTTCCTTTAGTTTTTTTAATTATTTCTTGCGCGAATTCGGCAGAGTCGTCTTTTCTACATTCAGAATTAGCATTCATTATATACAATAAATTAAGATATTATATAATTGCTAAATTAAGATATTATATAATTGCTAAATTAATATTTTTTTCTTGATTTTCTTCCCTTTTTGCCCTTTTTGCCTTTTTGCCTTTTCTTGGACTTTCTTGTTTTTCTTTTTGATTTTCTTTTTCCTCCGGTTGCTGCTATTGTACCATCTGATTCACCATTTTCTATTTCTAATGGGGATTTGTTTTTATCTAATAATAAACGACCCATATTGCCAACAGAACCGGTTATTAACGCTCCTCCCATAGCAGTTAGTCTCCAAGTCATTTTTAATGCTGTAGTTACTTCCGATGCCGAAATATTTGCGACTGTTCGAATTCCTTCTACTGTTTGTTCCTGAATACAAGTTGCTGAATCACTCGATTGAAAAAAACTATATAACATTGTAGTTGCCGTGTTGCCTGTGATTGAAGTACATCCCCTCATAATCCTATGTCTCATTTCCGCAAGACCATCGGTTGCAACTACCTTTAAAACCGCAATAGGTATGTATTCGATTGTACCTTTAAAATCAGTGAATAGTTTTATACTTGTTACATTAAGGTCATAAGTTTCGTTAAGTCCTTGTAAAGTATCGGCTACTAGATACATTATATAAATACCTAATAGTAATGACATCAAACTACCAATAAAATTTAAATTAAAAAACACCTTTTTTTCTTCTCTTGGAACCTCTATAACGTCCGCATTTTCATAAGGAACTACTTCATCGCCGTCGCCACCCATAATAAACCCTTTTTTCAAACTTAAATCTGTTACAGCAATGTATTTAATAATCTTAATTTTGTTTTCTGGACGTAGTGTTGAAAGCATTGCATCGAAATATAATATATACTCTTTACTTTTAGTATCCACTTCATTCATGCTTATGTACTTTATTAAGAATACACCGCGGTTGTTTCAATTTTGTCATAGACTTTGAACTGATATATTGTATTTGTTACTGACTTATAAGGATAACTTGTATGTATATTTTCATAACCATATTGTTCCAGTTCTCTAATATCGTATGGAAAATATACATCACCCATTACATACTGATTTATAATAGTTACGTAAACTCTACGACAATAAGGGAAAAAATAATCGTATATTTGAGAACCACCAATAATAAATACATCTTTACCGCTATTTGACTTTTCCTCTTTCACCAGTTCCATCGCGTTATCCAGAGTTGTAAATATTATATTCTCATTCTCATTATAACTTTTTTTATATTTGTCAGGTTCTGACGTAATAACTATATTATACCGGTCGTTTAATGGACCATTCGGTAGACTATCGAACGTTTTTCTTCCCATTACTACAATATGACCTTTTGTTAATGAGCGAAAATTCTTTAAATCTTCTGGAACATCCCACGGAATAGTGTTATTATGACCAATTACTTGATTTCGAGAACACGCAACAATTAGATTAAACATAGTATAGGCCTAGATATTCATCGTGTTTTCCGTGTTTTCCGTTCCTTAAATATGATACAATCGTCCAACATTTTGTATACTATATCGCACCGAGTTTTGTTATAATCTGTCTCTGTTTTGCTCTTGTCATTGCAACTCTCTATATATTCCCGTAAGTAATCTTTACAAATATTTTCATATTTTTTTTTCATTGTAAAATATACACAGAATACTTTATTATTGTTATGAACCAAAATATAAAACAAATTATTATTCCCGGATACAACGGTATTATGGACCTTGATTTAACACATATACCGTCCAAATACCATAAACATATGGTGGCCATACATAATGTTGATATTTGGGAATATAAACGCGAACAAAGTATGCGCCCACCGGAACTACGATATGAGAATGCTATTGTCAAAGCGTTACGAGTCATTCACGTAGATACAATGGCGCTAAAAAATAACCATTCTATTTTTAAATAATCTAAACATATTTTGTTTTTACAATATAGATGTGTCAAACATGTAACGACGACCCAACCAGTCATTCCTTCACGTATGTAGGTAAAACGAACGAAGGTTATAATATATTATATACCTGCCCGGCAAAGGCAACCAAATACTGGGATACATCTGGAATATTACAACATTATAATGAAGTTTTAGATGAAAACCAAGGGCAAACTTGGGTTTGGTTATTTGATGGACAAGATTTTGGACTCGCACATTCGACGCAAATATCAACTGCGATTGGATTGGTTCATATTCTTACCAAAAATAACCATTCTCTAAGTAAAATACAAATTGTAAATCCAACAATCTATATTCATACTTTGTATGGTTTTTTGTTACCATTCTTATCCAATGAACTCGTAGAAAAAATACAATGGGCGTAAATTTGTAGTTATACTTTTTCTGCCATAATGTATATGACAGAAAAAGTATATTATGATCCAAAACACGGCGGGTGTCTACGCATTATGACACGCACAAAATCGGGGTTATCTATTATAAAGGGCGCATATGGAGATGACGAAGAACACACCGGTTATTGGTTTGCAGAAGTATCGCATTTTCGTCCTAAAAAAATAGGAAATGACACCTATAATATCAGTGTTAACTTTCTACACAAACTGGGGCTCACTCACAAACCAATATATCACGCATATATGAAAAATAGAGAAATTCATTGGGAGGATGGTAATGTTTGGAAAGAATTATATGCGTAATTTTTATTCTCAAAACACAATAAGATTTTCTTAGTGTGTTCTTTGTCTTTTGTATTTTACATCGACCATTGTATCTGTTTTACATTCGTCGCAACATACGGCATACCAATTTCCGGGTTCGCTACAATACCGAATTCCTTTACCGCATATACATTTGTTTCCATATACACATATCATTTCAAATGATTTACACGATATACAACACGTTGGTATTTTTTCACCCGGATAATTGAATGATGGCTTTTCTTTTTTACATTCGCATAATTTTGGTACTTTTATTCTCATATTGAAACTTTGTTATTAGTAGTATTGCTGTATTATATTTTCAATTTTTACACAGTATTTCCCTTCTGGATTGCCTCTAAAAATTGGTGTTGTAAATCCATCATTTGGTTCTCTTATTGGTTATGTAATCACAATGCTTACATTTTGGTTCTAATACTTTTATGTCGTTAAAATCGGCGTTTGAAATGTAAAAAGGTGTAAAACCGAAATCGAAAAAGTCACTTGTCGATTCGTCGGTTTTCGAGGATAAAACATCGCATAGGAATAATATTATTTTGTTTTTACACGACTAGATTTTTTATTTTGGTTTTTCTTTATAACTCTTTTTTTTTTAGAAAATTTATAATATGTTATTTTTTTGCCTCCATCAAGTTCGATTACTCTACCTGAATCTGGAATAGTTGTACTAGATGTAACATCCTGAATACCTAGTAATTTTGGCGCATTCATTATATAATTGTTTATATTCTTTACTATACGTGATTGATTCTCTAAAATATATTTTTCCATATTTGGGTTAGGTTTTCCCAATACTGTTACATTGTGTATGTTTGTTATCAATCCACTTATAAAATCAGTATATGTATTTAATATGTTCTGAAATTTATCACCATCAACAATATACATCATCTTGTCAATCGAATTAGAAATGATAACAACTTGTTGTTCATAACTATTATTAGCAAAGTCAACTTGACCTTCATAACTATTATTACCAAAGCCACCTTGATAATTCTTCGACTTCTTCGACTTCTTCGACTTCTTCGACTTCTTCGACTTCTTCGACTTACGTATATTTTTGCGTGTTTTTATATTTTCGTTTCCTCCTGCTAATAAATAATATTTTGCGTTCTCCCACATTTTTACTATTGTCACAAAATACACTGATATTTGTTCGCACATAGTGAAAAATCCTAGTCTAGTCAATGCATCAGTTATAACAAATGCGAATGGATTGTGTAAAATTCCAAACTTAAATATTTCATATATACAACATACAATAGTCACCCCAAAACGTGACATATAATGTATCACATCTTCAGTAACGCTTGGAAATCCAAATAACGCACCAACCGTATTTGTAAAATACATTATAAAACAAAATTCAACGCACACCCACAAAAGACGAAAACATTTATCAATCTGTATCCCTAGTGGAGAGACCAAACCGAATATACTATCACAAAATTTTAGACATATCTCTCGAATTATAAAATAAAAATCCTTTACAAAATTAAATATACTAACAATGAACATCACTAAAATATAAATACAATTCATAATTGAATTATACGTGCTTTCTATTGAACTGAAATCCATTGGAAGACATTTGCTTTGCATTTCCTTACTCGCACCAATCACATTCTTTTTTAAATCGTTAAATCCTACTTTCATTTCTTTCGATAAAGCGACAATAGTTTTCTGTACTCCTTTAACATTTTCGCCTACTACTTCAACCTTTTCGCCTACTACTTCAACCTGTTCGCCTACTACTTCAACCTGTTCGCCTACTACTTTAACATTTTTGCCTACTTCTTTAACATTTTCGCCTACTTCTGCAAAACCTGTAGCTGAACGTTCGTTTGCTATAGTTGAACGTTCAAGCATCTGTTGTATAATTTCATCTTGTTTATTTTGTCTTTCATCTTGTTTCTCTATCCTTCCTACTAACGACATCATTATATCATTGGTTCGTCTTAAGGTTTTCGCAGTATTTCTTCCTAAATCGACCACTCTTGCCGCATCATCAGCAATTATATTTATCGTCTCGTATGTTCCTTGGGAATTATCTGCTAATGCCTCAAGCATTTTTTGTGTTTCTATATTCAATTGTAATATCATCTTATTATAATCGTCATTATTGATTGGTATAATATCGTTATTTGAAGATGATGCAAACAAAGCATTACGGTTATCCTTTTGTTGTTGTTGTTGTGTATTCATATATTATATATTATAGCAATATATAATAACCCAACTTCAAAAAAGATTTATATTGTTCCACGTCGGATGTATGGGGACACGTATTCTATTTGCTCTCCTCGTGTTTCCTTCATTCCACAGTAATCACCTTATTCCCCTTCTTGATTGCTATGTCATCCAGTATGTTTGTAAATATCTTATTGCGGAATATAGGTTCGTTTCCATTCAGTCGATTATTCCCCAAACAAACCGTGCTAT
>Ga0209302_10000136_pt1 | contig 46448 bp, 55 predicted proteins | sample ArcOceMetagenome_2_FD_187445 | JGI IMG/M metagenome (GOLD analysis project Ga0209302, IMG submission 187445) | Marine eukaryotic phytoplankton communities from Arctic Ocean - Arctic Ocean ARC135M Metagenome (SPAdes) (version 2) | ecosystem: Environmental > Aquatic > Marine > Oceanic | place...
CATATAATTAGAAAAAGACAGATTAAACCTGAAGTGTGAGGAGTTTGCCGCTATTTTGTTGATGCCACAATTCGGCAACAGTGTCGTTGCGATGAATGTATTGAATGGTGTTGGGCGTGTCAAAAAAAAGTGGTACTGCCACCCCCAACTGATGCACTATTAAAATGTGTTGGTAGTGCACAAGGTAATTTTTTTCGGTACCGGGCGTGGCAAATTGCATTCGCTTTGACCGAAATGGACGTTTTTTGAACACGATTAAATCTGCCAGTTCGTGGCCGTACTGCTGTTCAAAGAATCTTGGATGACTGTTGCCGGTGTAACCAATCATAACAGTATATCGAGCTTGAAAAAAATGCAGATAGTAACTACTTGAAAAAACAAAGACGATACAAAAAAGTAAAAAATATTCAATCATTGTTTTTTTGGTTGGTGGTCTAAATACTCAAAATCGCACTCCTGAAAGTTTGATTTCGGTTTGTGTCTGTTCGTGGCTGAACTGAACAATGCAGTCATTGCCATGGACGGACATGCAAATCCCGGGTCTCCGTTAATTCTATTATAGGTCCATCAGCAGACAACTTAGCATTGTCCGTTGTATTACTTTCACTCATTATGACTTATCTACACCTACAATCTACACATACAATCACTTATGTTCTTTGAAAGGAAAAGTTAGCAACCTTCCATATATGTACGTCATATATGGAAGGTAAAAAAGGAAACGGATTATATTGTATATGAACAATGTCTAAAGAGATAGTAGAAATTTTAAAAATACGGTCGGTTTCGTCAATTGTACGTGTATTGCCAAATGACAATAACGTTGACGTCCTTTATCTCGGATTTCCCACCAAACAAATACCATATTCGATACGAGAAGAATTCTTGCAATTTGGACATCAACAATGGTATACACCGACTGTTGTACAAGTACCTTATGACGAACACGGTTATGTCAATATTTTTTTTGTCAGCGATGGTCAAAAGTTTATCTTCAATAAACAACAAACTGGTCGTGCTTTGTTTGCATACAATTTGTGTCAACGATGGTTCAATAATTGTGTTTTCGATAACGGTATGTTAAAAAAATTGGCAAAACACAAATTTGACATGTTTATTGAGGAAGAAAAGGAAATGAAAGTCCAGTTTAACAATTTGACTTCTGAACAACAGAATGAAACCCGAGAACTCCATACTGAAGTTCTCGATAATTTGTGGACAAATTATGCTTCACAATTGTATACTTTTATTATGACGACGGATGGTATTAGCAAAAAGTTGGAAACATTAGTTGATGATTGTGTCAAACATAGTCGTACTATGTCGAGGATTGTCACCACATGTCAATGTCTCAAAGAGTCAGGACAAACACATGAAACACAAATGCGTGCACATTTGTGTGGTGAATTAAGACTCGAGCATGAGTTACCGCTCCAGTTATGTAGTGACATTGCGTCGGACCACGCCGGTATGGTCCGAATTTGGGTTTGTGACATTTCTCGAGAAGAATGGGTATTGTCCGAAAAATCGAAAATGACAAATTGGTGTTCTTCTATTCCATTTTATCAAAAATATATTGTAGATTCATCAACATTGGATAAATTTAACATGACGTTGACTTCTGACAATATCGTGCTGATGTCGACGAAAGAAGCGTTAACACGTTTTGATACAGAAAGTCAACGTATTCTTTCGGTTGTTCTGGAATCTGGTTTGTAAGATGGACCGTATATAAACACACTTTGTATAAATAAATGTATTCCGAATTATTGTACTTAATTGTTGTATTGGGAGTGTTAATTTTATTGACATATGTTGAAGCTTTTCGAAGTGAACACGTTTCGAATTTATGGGGAGGTTTGCCAAAAAAACCCTGGGTCTTTTCTACAATACTAACAGTGATATCGTTTCTATATTTATCCATTAATTGGGTCTTTATAATGGACGACGAACAATTATTTGACAAACCGTTTATTGAGTATCGACACTACGTACTGTTACAATATATATTGTTTCTGTCCGGTGCCGTGTTGTGGTCTTTTTCTACATTATTAGCACTTCAACGTCAAAGAAAGATGCTATTTGTGTTGTTCGTATTATGGATGACTGCCCTTGGGTCTATTGGTATTTTCGTGATGACCTGTGGTTTGGAGGACCAAATATTGATGCAAATATGTGGTACTATCATGATGCTACACCATGTTATTTTTGATGCACTGTGGTGGTGGATAACATTCAATGTCAACCCACCACAGGTTAACTCCGCCAATACAAGTCGGAGGACGCCAACGGTCACTGATTATAATAACTTACAATACATCTGATTTTTTTTCTCCGTATATTAGTATAAATATGCTTGGAATGTAACTATATGCGGAAACGTACATTGTCGGACGACGGTCAAACTCTATATTTGAATGGTATTACCCCCCCGCGTCCTATGAATTGGGTAAAAAGAATTGTGTATAATCTTTTTCATTCTGATTATGATGAACGTTTGGAAGAAGTTGTTTTCAAATGTCGTCAATCAACCCAAGGATTGTGCGCTATTTTTGAGTCTGATAAACTCCATGACCGCCTTGACGCTGGTATTATGCACACTGTGCGGTTAATTCTCACGAGAGATAATAAATCTCCCAAAAAACGTCATATTGAACAAAATTTCCGTTTTTTCTTAGACGTGTTGTCGACCGCTCATAAACAACACGACCATCAAACTGCACATATGTTGTATTTGGCACTTACACATCCAGCTATCCACAAGTTGTGTATCAAAAGACCAACACGTACCCGTGCTGTGTTGAAGAAGTTAGACTATGGTGAACCGTCGTATCAGAGACATATCGACTTTTGGCACAGTGTGCGTTCCGATGATATTCTACCTTCGTTAATTGCGTTCAAGATTTTTATCCGACGGCGCGAGTTTGCAGGTCGGGTAAACGATGCAGATGATGCAAAGTACATGATGGAATTATTCAAATATTTAGGATATGAACAAATGGAAATTCTCTCCATTTATAATCAAAAAAAAATGTCAACAAAAGAATTATCAAAATTAACTACAAAATTTATACTTAAGTGAATTTTTTTAAATCTATGTTGTTTCTATGTTGTGAACCATTCTTTTCGTATTTTTTCTCGATTTTTTCTCGATTTTCTAACGACCCTTTCGACGGATAATGGCTGTGGACGTGTCTCGCATCCACACTGGGTTTGTATTTTCAAAGTTGGTCGACATTTATGTTGACTATGTCGACATTTATATTGACTGATAATAACTAAGCCACTCATTTTATATCAACGATGATGTTATATACTACTTAACTGAAACTTGTTTCCGCACCACCATTGCAAATTTATTTTTCTGTCCGTTGTAATCTGTGTCGATAACCCAACAGTTGGTTTCAATATGTGGTTTCGAAAGTTGTTGTAGGACACCTTTCCAAGAGTTTGCAACAGGTTCGTCATTGATATGAGTGACAATTGAACCAGCATGAACGCTTTCTGATGCATATGCTGGTGATTCTGGCGAGACTCCTTCGACGATAACTTTGAATTGAAACTGATTGTTGGGTGTCATAAATTCTAATAACCGGAACATCCCGACATGTTGTAATCGTAATGGTGAAAAGACGATACCTTGAATCTGAGCTTTTTGTTTAGATTCGAACTTTCCTTCGTCACAATAGCCATACGTTTGGCGTATTTCAGGCAATTCTTGATAAGTCGGTTCACGGTGCGTCAGATGGATAGTGACTTTACCAACGCGTTGACGCAGCACATGGAGTGTGATTGTACCGTTGATATCGGTATCATTACATAAATCAGTTAACGACATCGGTAAGTCTCTTTTTTCGGAATACCACGTCCCTGCCGGATTAAATTCGGCAGATACTTCGTCATTTTCAAATTTATATATCAAATCGCCTGCCTGACCACCTGCTTGGTTGTACAGAGACTTGGGTTCAACATCAGTGACAAGGACACCACCTTGTGCAATCCATTTCCCATTTTTTGATATCGGACATTTGTAATGAACCAATAAATCAGAAGTGTAAATTGGATGAGAACTGATGCCTATACGTGGTGAATGTACATGGGTCGACGGCGGTGGTAAAATACGAATAACAGTTGGAGCTGTCTCCGGTGTTTGTGTAGATACTAATTCTTCACGAACTTCCCCCCAACGTCTTCCATTTTTCCATTCCATGAGACCATCCCAATCATCACCAAACGATAACACTTTTGACAATAATTCTGGACCACCTCTGTGGGTGTGTCTCGTACCTGGTTCAGCAACGTGACGCCACATCCAAGATTGAAATGTGCGAGGCGCCCCGTCCACAGTTCCACCCAACGTCCGACGACACCATTGTGTTTCGATGTCATCATAATTAGAATGAAATGCTTGTTGTTCACTACTTGACAAATGGTCTGTTATCGCGTGTGCAACTGGTTGACCAGACGTTATTTGTTTCATTGTCATGTTTCGTAACATCTTTCCCACAGCTTCTTCACGTTCATACCGTAGTTTGAGCGGTTTGAGCATTGACGGTAATACCCTTTTGACAGTGTTTGCATGTATAAACCCATTTTCACCATCTACATTAGCCCCCGTTAATTTAAAAGTATTGATGCCAATGACTTCATATCTGGTCGGGACAAAATAATGTAGTCCCATAATTGGTTTTGTAGTCCCATCGCCAACATTGGCCAATAACGGACCTCCAGAATTTCCTCCATTAATCAACGCACCAGATAACCCACGAATTTCGTTATTCAGATGAACACATCCTTGATATTTACCAGTTGTAAATTGTTGGTCGATTAGACCCAATGGATGTCCAACTGCATGTACTTCATAACCAGTACGGAGTGTATCCGAATCTCCAAAACTTAAAGAAGGTATGTGATTTAATTCATACCGTTCTCGTAACACACGCTTCAACCATTGAACAGTTTGTGGTTCGACTTTTAAAAGAGCCAAATCACGGTCATGGTTAATTGCCACCACCGTCACTGGTAACGCTTGATGTTCGATGTAGGTTGTCATAATTTTTACTACCGGTGAATTCGTTACCACGTGTGCATTTGTTAACAACAGACCCTCTTCTTTAATAAGTTTACCATCAACGGCCAAGAAAAAACCAGTTCCAATGGCCTTCGCACCGGAGGGACTCCCAACATGAGCAGCAATAATACGTACAACTTCTGGTAAATAACCCATTTTTTATTACATAATTCTTCTTTATATACCTACATTTTTTATTAAAAACAACAACTCTGACGGTCAGATTTTTTTTCAGGACGGGTAGATTTAATTATTTCAATTATCGTCTCGAGAGCTTGATGGGCTTGGTGGACTTGGTGGGCTTGGTGGGCTTGGTGGACTTGAGAAGGAACTTGAGAAGGAACTTGAGAAGGAACTTCGATATAGATAAAATCCGTGTAATTGTCCAACTCAGTTCGGCAATTATTAGGCAAATCGTGTTTGAGACCAATCAAAAACTGTATATCTGGTATATTATCTCTCTTTTGAATGAGTGTACGCCAGTGCCGCACTCTTTCCAACGAGTACGGCTTTGAAATGTCAAACATATACACAACAGCATCACATCCATTGGCAAACATAGAAGAAATACATTCAAAACGTTGTTTACCAGAGGTGTCCCAACAATGAAGTTTAACGTCATCCGAAATATAGACCATACTGTTAACACCTACTGTGGGTCGAGTTTCGCTGTTTTCATGGATAGCCCTTTTTAAAAAAGTGGTTTTCCCAATACCCGAATCGCCAATGAAAACACAACGCATTATGGACTAACAATCCATATATAATATACCATATTATATAGTATATTATATACCCACCAACCAACGAATCAAAATGAGGTCATCACGTACAATACACAACATAAATGCAATATAAATCACATGATACCAGGAAAATAAGTCACGTGTCGATATCCACCACAATTGCCAGGTCCAAGAACAGACACATGCAGTCACGTACACAACTGCCGCGAATAAACGTAATAATGAGTCACGCAACCATTGGTAGCGTGATTGTATAGACAATAGACGTACACCGAGGTGTAAATTCACAATATAAGCAGCAGCCGAAGCATAGGTATAGACCAACATTGATTGTCCAATGTCTGAATGTTGGAAATCCAGTGTCAATGAACAAAAAACCAATATCGTTGAGACACAATGGTGTATTTTAGTCGTCGTTGGTAATTTCTCTACACATATCAGACCTACTAAATCATTAGACCCATACAGAACTGCAAACAAATGGATAGTATTGGTTTCCCAACGGTTTTCTAATATAATAGGAACTATGACTTTAACAGAGGCTATTGTAAATAGACCCATCAAATATACAGATTTTACTATATTTTTTTGGACATATAATTTACGATGTATCATTAAATTGTCATAGTAACTATTTCTGGAAGCAAATAAAAAATCGACAATAAAATAACAATATCGTACAATAATACAGGATATTAAACCACAGAACAACACACCTAACTTGTACATTTTTTTAATAAATATAGGTTCTTATATAAGTTATTTACTTTACATTAATTTCTTTTCAATTCTTTCAATTCGTCGGGGTCAACCGTAAATCGGAAAAAAAACCCAGCCAGAGCTGCACCAAGACATGGTCCCAACCAGTACAAAACAAGGTCGTCTGTAAGACCATGAACTCCAGGCAAGGCCGTTCCTACAGCAGGGTTGAAAGCTCCGCCTGAGATTGCACCTGCTGCAAACGCAGCGGAAGTCACAGTCATACCAATCGCCAGACCGAAGAAGGAATTTTTGGCCTGGGATTTGGTTGTTGCAACATTCAGGACAACAATTGCCAATGCAAAGGTGAATGTCATTTCAGTGATAAGTGCCGTAATAAATTCGACATTAGGATGAGAGGAGGGATAATTGGAAATTTGGTTATATCTATCAAAGAAGATTTCTTTCTGTAGTGCTGCGCCAATAAATGCACCAATAAGTTGCGCAGCGACATAGGCAAGAGCGCTCATGTAATCAATTCGTCCTCTAATGAAGACAGCAAGTGTAACAGCTGGATTAAAATGAGCCCCACTAATATATCCAAACGAATATACCATGACCATAAGACTCAATCCGATTGCTAAAGGACCAAGATGTGGTAGGTTACGAACTAACGCAATCGTGGAACATAGGAAAAAGGTACCAACGGCTTCAACGGTACATTTTTTTAAAAGGTCTATTAGATTCGATTTACTAGTAAGTTTTTCAAAATCTTCTTTTAGACCTTCGGTCTTTTGAAAATCAAACATAAGTTTATTCCTGTCGGACATCATCTGTTATTTAATAATTTACATATATTTAAATACTGTAATATTGCAAATGTGTATTCCGTCCGAAATTTCAAGGATTCAAAATCGAATGACGGAATAGGTATTTACAGAACTTTTTCAACGTATCAGATGCATGTGCGTTCAATTGTATTATATATTGTTAGTTCTTTAATTTTGACCTGTCTCAATGCAGTATTTTTACACATAATAGTAGTCAATTCTGTCGTATTTATATTATTTTGTCGGTCGCTGATGACCATGATTTTTTTGGCACCGATGAGACATCAAATTATATTACCATCATTCAACATCATATTGATGTCTTTTTTAAACATGTCAATTCTGATGTTCACCTTATTAACAAACCAAACACTGTCGATGACACTGGCAAACGCATTACGAAGATTATCAATAGTCTCAACGTTATATATTGATTGTCAATACACCACCGTCCAAATCAAAGTCATTTACGCTGTCATAACCATGGTAACGGGGATATTCATAATGTGTATCGAAGACTTTCAATACAACCCATTAGGATACATATTCGTTACAATTTCGAATGTATTAACAACTGCCTACCATTTCCAGACAAAAAAAACTTTGAATGAAAACATGACCAAAATTTCGATTTTGTTTTGGAGTTCACTATGTTCAACCGTTCTGTATGGTGGCGTTCTGTTATTATTCAATCCTTTTTCATTTCAAGTCATGACAATGGAATCTTTCAATGTTATCTTCATTATCTCCATCATTTTAGGCTCGTTCATGAAATATAGCACCGTATGGGTACTGGAACAGAACGGACCATTAACATTGTCAGTTTCTACTATTATTCAACATTTGATATTTGACACCGTTCTCATTGTGTCCACCATTATGACTTCCAATGGTTCTTTGCTATATTTCATTGGTTCAATATTGTCTTCAACTGGAGCAATTGTATATATATTTGTAAAAAAAACACCCAGACGAATCGACAGTGTATTGAGTAAACCATTAGGGAACACGGTGGGTGTTCACTGAGGTTTCTATTACTGTCGTATTATATATATCCAACAATGTCAGTTCACAAACAAACGCACCCGACGTTTTATGCACATTAATTCCCATCGACTTAAGTTTACTATACACGCGTTCGCATGTTTGAGGTCTTAAATAATGAGTTTCATAAACAGGGACATAATAAGGTGTAGTACCGACACCATCTTTATAAAAAGGCATTTAAAGAAATTTCTTTCATACTTATACTTGTTTATATTTGTTTGTAACATTCTTTCATAATATTAAATGATACCCATTTCTTATGTAGACGTTCGTTGACAAGATTATGTGTGAACCATGTCCACACGCGAACATCTTCTGATGTTTGCACCTGATATAGGGGGAATGGATGTATATCTAACAGTGCTTGAAAATGTTTGCGACAATCTTCACATGGAAAATTTTCCTTATAATCGGCGACTGTTTGTCGAAGTTCGTCGGGTGTCATACATCTATGTAATCTTGACCAATCGTAATTGGAAGACGTCACCGAAACAAGAAGTAATACAATAAGTAATACAAAGTACCACATTAATACTAAAGTAGAAGTATTAAATACTTTAATATGATTATTCCGGCAAAGATGGGACGTCAGGTTCATAGGGTTGAATTAATTTTAAAAATAAACACCAATGACTTCGAGCATTTCTTACTGCTCTACATCGCATATGGAGTGTCATAGTTGTATCTGTCGCATCCTTCGAAGCTTCTATTGCTTGCCAAAACGCAGAACGTTCCGGATAAAAGATACCGAGATAATCAAACATTGAATATACCAATCCGTGTTGGTATATAAAAAAAACGGCTTCTTCACGTGTCGATTTTTTGACAGTAAGTCTCTTCGAACGAATAAATCCGTCAAAAGACATTATTATCTTGAACCTTGGATATATACTATTTTTATATAATAATATGTAAACTATATAAGTTTTGCACGAAAATTATTCCAAATCGTTGAGATTTCCCCAAATCGTTGAGAATCCTATTAAGAATTTCTAAAATCGTTGAGAATTTCCTATTAAGAATTTCTAAAATCGTTGAGAATTTTCCCAACAATAAATTCCTAATTAATACAACCAGGTGACATCTCAGGGACAGCATCCCAACGTCAATATTCATATTAAATAATACTATAAATACAGGGTCGTTCCAATCAAATGAGTCTCCTTCCTATCGTTAAGCTTTGCAAGAAGACCAGTATTACTCATTTGATTACATCTCGAAATATCCACAAATTTTCACCAATATTCAAATTAACAACTACACAAGAAATGGACCCATTAGGTAAATGGTTGCGTTTTTCTTCAAGTCCCAATTGTGTTGTCCATGAGGCAATAGTCGTGGCGGAACGTGATATTGTCCCAGGAGAGGGATTAACAATTCCGTATACATCATATTCAAAATAAATGTTAAAAGTTTATATGTTTAATACTTCTCCAATTGAGTTTCTTGTATAATTTCACGTGTGTTGTCGTTATACATCACTTCATATTCAAACGGTTGGTATTGTTGACACGATAATATGTCAATAACACATCGAAATACAGAATTCTTGTAGGGTTGTCCGACAGATAATTCCGATTCTACCGGTTTACGTTGAGTGTGTTGTTTATTTGTTATTACAGCGTGGATAATCAGTCTATTTTTAATCACAAAGACATGTTGACCTATTTTCATAAAAACACATTTACCATTGGCTTATAAATACTTTATTTCTACACTATTGTCTATAAACAGACAAACGATGTTTCAAAATGACACCTGTTGATGAAATTGTCACATCATTCGGAATGATGTTTATTGTGTTTTTTGTGGTCGTAGTAGTTTCCTGTTACCGTGAGATTTGGGATTATTTTAATTGTTTCAACCCAATAGAATCACAGGAATGTTAGTGAGATTTTTGGAGTAAAAAATGCAGGAGTTTTATCAAAAATATTGTACATTGCGTATTTTTTGGGTATTGTTTTTAGTTGTGCTATTTTAGATTAGAAAACTATTTAGAATAACTAATGTGTTGTGAATATGTTTTTTTGTAGTTGTATAGTTTAAAGAGTATTGTATGAGTGTTGAGACATTGTTGGAGTATTGTATACTGCTACGACCTGTCTGGACTATGACCTATCAATCTTGTACTTGTCCCACCATGTTTGCCACAGCTCGTCCTCCGTCCAAAGAGGATGTGTATTACAACAACGACATCGCTTCCAAATGTTTGAAAGAAATTGGAGACCAAGATTTGAAAATGGTTTACGACTACATTAAAACGGAAAAGTCCGAAATGACCAATGTTGTCTACTATTGTCGTAATATGGGATATACTCATCGAATATACAGTCCAGACAGTCAGTCTCTGGGCTATTTGCTGAGTCTTCTTCGGCACCAACGCCGGAGTCAGTTTGTATCGGGTTAACGCTTGAAATATTTCAAGTAAATGACGTTTTTAGACAAATTATCGGTATCGTGGAAGAACATTGTATTAGAGAGAATTTATGATTTGAGTTAAAATGTTTTAATCGCCTTTCTTCTTCTTTTTTGTAAGTTTCTGGATGTTTTTTTATGAGCAGGTAAATTCATTCTTGTTGAGATACGTGGTTTACCAGTACGATATAATTCACCGGCCATTGAATGTGTATAACCTTTACCGGGAATCCAGAGCGGTAATCCCTTATTTGTTGCAATATCCATGACCCATTGGTGACAATTGTTTGTTAGTTCCCCATAATAACCGTGGCCTTTATTCTTTATGGAATTATACATCGACTCTAACGCATCCTTTAACATATCATTCGTTGATTTATAATGTATATCAGTACCTAAATCGTCATCATGTGCTTCCTTATCAATAATTAGAAATTCGCATTTCTTAGCTGCGGAGGCGGCTTCACGAACAGAGGTGCAAATTATGCGTGCAAGACGTCCTTTATCTTGCCATAAGTGAATAACAGCCCCACATCCAATGTAAATCGCAGCATGTTCGGCTCCAATTGCCCTAACTACACAGGGGTGATATACAATATCCCCTGGTTTGAGCGGTGTCCACCCATCACCAACAGTATCACCATTTTTATAGTCTTTAAAGATATATCCATGTTTCTCGGAATCATCTTTCTTAAATATCAAATCGTAATTGTCACTATCGCCATGTCGTTTATTTTCAACAACTCTTTTTGCATATTCGTAATTACCACCGGATGCATAACATGGATAATTAATTTCTTTCCCACTGTCCTCAGTAAACTTTGTTTTAATGCCATTTATTTTAAGACATTGGTCGAGAAATTTCGCAGTTTCCATTCCAAGTGGTCCAGATTTCAAGTGCTCTTGTTTTCGTTGGTCCAGATTCCCATTCAATACATTATTTTGTTTTTCGAGTCCAAGCAATTGTTTTTTTAATAAAATAAGTGCATCGGTCTCTTTCTCAACATTCAATCCAATCGCACTCGAGACGACACTACCCAACTTATTGTACCAAGTTTTATTCTTATATTCTTCCGCTTCTCTCTCTCCTTTTTCCTCCGCAAGTACCCTCTTCAACGTACTAATTTCGTCTTCTTTATTTTTTATTTCGTCTTCTTTTTTACCTTCCGCACTTTCACCCTCTGCACTTTCAAACGGAATCACCTCTGTATAATGTCGCAAATGGTCATGTTTAACTGACCTATGTGATTTATACCGGAGCGCAGGGTGTGCTGGTTTCGGCAACCCACTTGTGTAAACAGGAGCTGTCGTGACAACGCTTTCTTTTTTTTTCCTATTAAGTCGTGACATTTTTAGTTACTAATATATTCTGTTATATACTACTCTTTTTCTATTGTCGAAACATAATTATCCGAAACAGGAGTATAAATTCACATTCAATAATACATATATGTTTCGGCAACATTTTATTGACGATATGTTCAAACAAAATATGTATGAAATACAGCTGGAGATGCGTCGTAAAGAACGTAAGGAACTTGATAATATTCCAGATGTCGATATAGAGATGTTAGAACAGCGTATTAACAATTGTTACGTGGTACCGGTTCCAAACAAACACGTGAAATGTCTCGACCAAGGTCTGAATGACTCTAAAAAACATAATGAGAAAAAATTGAAGAAACGACTTGAACAAGCACAATTCCACCAACTACACCGACGTGTTCTTAAACTACGTCGTAAAAATGACGTCACCATACCACGGGGACCCGACCTCGTAAAATCGGCGGAAATTACACGTTTAAAAAAAGAGTTGTTTGAAAAAACACAAATATCAAAGGAGTTGGAACGACGAACAATATCTATTCGAACACAACTCAACTATACCGACGCACAACATTGGGGCTTACATAATCATATCCACGCCTTGCAAAACTCGAACGAGACTGAGGACAAAGTATTATTGACTAAACTTAAATTGTATGTAGAGTTACTCAGGGAATCAATGGGTATTATCGAAGTTATTGATGGATTGGAACAGGAGCTACATCGAGCAACAGTTGACGCCACTATCCGCCGTCAATTACAACGACCTCAGTTCCAATCAATGCATTTACAACAATTACACTATGATTTAACAATACAGTTACAAAAATGTGCTCATTTAAAACGTCAAACCGAAAATCTTCGGAAACAAGTAGGTTATGACGAACCGGATAGTCATTTTGGTCTGTCAAATCACATCCAAGAATTGAAAAACTCCAAACAACCAAAAGACCAAGTATTTGTCAAAAAACTTCAATTGTATTCAGATTTATTGTCGGAACTACTGACACTAAGTGGTGAGGCTGCTGATATGAGACAGGATGTACAATGGGCTGAGACTGTTCAAACACGTCCAGATATCAAACGACTTATCCGAAAAATCTTACGTGTCGATTATGAAATAGAAAAACTTGGTCAATTGACGGAACACGCACCTGAACAATTTCAAGAATCCTACGACAATCTACTTGTTCAACAACAACAAAACCGTAGTAAATTAAAGGATATGATTTAAAAATGTGTAATAACGTAGTATATATATAATTATTATTTATTTAAAATGTGGATACCTGGTCCTTCGATAAAATTGTCACCCTATAATGTTTACTCATACACACATTCGATGAATCAAATTAAAGTGTTGTTGTGTCCTGTTCCTGACTCGAGAGTCTGTGCGTATATGCGTGCGGTTGGTGCTGGTTCGAAAGATGAGGATGGTTGTGTACCTCTGGGAGCTGCGCATTTTATCGAACATATGTCTTTTCGCATTCAAAAAGGTAAAATATGGTCACTTGCCTCAAAGGGTGATGTTATTAATGCGGAAACAAATATGGACTCGACCCGTTTTTACGTTGTCCATTTACCACATCAAACTTCTGAAACAATTGAGATTGATGCAAATAGATTTAAATCGTCCGATGTCCCTGCGGAAAAGGTACATGTGGAACGTAATGCTGTCTTAAACGAATTGGAACGTGGTCAAGTAGCTGGTAATAAAATGTTTCGAACGACATCATCGTTAGCAATTTTGGAACACCCCTATCATCATAGTACAATTGGTACGACATTTGAAGTGACTAATACGACGGCCGTCGATATGGCCCGGTTTCGTGCCAAATACTATGTTCCGAATAATACGACTTTAATTTTTTGTGGTAATTTTGATTCGCAACAGATTTTGAGTGATGTCCATTCCAATTTCGGCACGATTCCCGCCTCACCAGTTGACCATTTATACACACCAGAACCGCGTCAACAGGGTCGACGCGTGGCTGAGTTAGAGATTGAAGCACCGTGTCCGATGATTTGTATGGCATTTCGCCAACCAAAAGGTTCCTCAAGAGAGGCGATGGTTTTACAGTGTATTTCGCGTTTGGTGTGGTATAATAACGAAGGACGTGCCAAACAACTGGTCGACAACAATATTGTGCATGACATTTCGACGTATTCGCCTCGTCAATTTGAACCATACCTATGGTTTTTCCACGGTACATTGGAATCTGGTGGTGATACACACGTTGCGGAAAAGGAGATGTTAAATGTTCTCCAAACGTTCATCACACATCCTGTTTCGGTGTCAGACCTTAATGATGTTAAAATGTCGATGAATGATGAATGGGACCGTTCGCTCGAATCTATGACTGATTTGATGAATGAATTAGGGAGGGGTGTCTCTATGGGAAATTGGAAAGACGTATCTGAACGTAAAGTCGTATTGGAATCGGTTATTCCCGAAGATATTCGTATTATCGCCCAATTGTTGTTTCGTCGACATCAGATGACTGTCACCCATGTGAAACCAACCCGACACCAAACTCAGGACTGTCCATCAACAGAGCCCACATTGGTATCAGAATCGATGTCGCCAATCACATTAACAACGCCGTTATCATCACCCAAGGAAGCGTGGAATGTACGTTCACTTAGTCAATGTGCTCATATTTTACACGTCCCGCGTGCAAAATACGTCCGGGTGACGTTATCTGCTCGCTTTTCTCCAGCCCAACATGATATAGCTTCATTATTTGTCTCCAATATGTGTCAGACGATGACGCCAATGTTAACAAAAATGCACACGGAACGTAATTTTTCACATGACCACGAATTTGTCCATATGACGATGTCAATGCCTTCGACCGGTCATGTGTTAAAAAATGCCTCGACTCTCCTGTTTGGAACGGAATGGATGAAACCTTCTTTTACAAATCAATGTATCGAACAAAAAAAAAGACATATAATAGCGGAAATGAATTCACTACAACACGACCAAGGTCATCAAGTAAAGAGTCATTTCATCCAATCACTCTTCGAAAAAACGTTATATCATACACCATTGACGGTACGTACGGAACGCATTCAACAATTAACAATGCACGATATGCATAAATTCCATTCAACATGGATTAATAAACCAGAAACCTTTGTGACAATGGTCACACCGACTATCGAAGCCGCCGCTGTCCTTGGGGAAATTTTCCCAGCACACGAAAGACGTGCTCATCAAACCTTGGAATGGAAATCGTTGCCCAGAACCGCTCAGCAAAAACATATCCATCTCGAAGGTTATGGTTCGTTTCAAATCATGTTGGGTCAGACCATTCCTGTCAAGGCAGAGTCCCACGATATCGTCGCACTTCAATGTGCAATTGGAATATTGGGTGGAGGTATGACAGACCGACTTATGCATACAGTCCGTGAACAGCGTGGATTAGGTACGTATGGATTGTATGCTGTGTTGCAACAAATCAGTCCAAAAACAGACGCGATTTTTTGTGTCCAAGGTACATTTAGCCCTACGTCCATCACGGAAGGACTGGAATGTACTAAAACCCTGATTCACGAATGGTTCGAACATGGTGTTACTCCTACTGAACTGAAACATGCAAAGGAACGTATGATTGGGAGCCGTATCATTGCTTCTGATTCAGTAGACCATTTACATGGAATTGTTGTACAATCGGTTATGAAAGGTCTAAATCCGGAACATGAATTTGACAAATTTGAAAAACGAGTCCATGGATTAACGATTGAAATAGTCAATCGTACGTTGAAACGGTTGATTGACCCTACTAAAATGTCCGAAATTGTGGTTGGTCCACATGGTCCACATGGTCCACAAAAAAAGTAATTATTAAGTTTAAATTTGACCAGCTAACCATTCAAACCCAACACGAGCTTTTCCATTGTTGGTTGCCGAACATTCAATCACATACCAAGGTAACCAAGAGACTTTATTTAACTCCAGTGTTTCTATTAATTCTCCCTTTGTTGCGGCGGATGGTAAATCTTGTTTATTTGCCAAAATCAAGAATGGTTTTTCGTTCAAATCTTTGTGCGACATTAATGTATGTAGTTCTTCTTTGACAAGTGTAAATCGTTCTGTATCTGCAGAATCAACCACAAATACAATCCCATCGGTTTGGCCAAAATAATGAGGCCATAGTTTCCGTAAACTATCTTGTCCACCAATGTCCCACATTTTGATGTTAATGTTACCAATTGATACTTCTTCTAAATTAAAACCAATAGTGGGAACTGTATATTCAATAGCTTCGCCTAATTTCATTGCGTATAAGGTTGCTGTTTTACCAGCGTTGTCCAGACCCAAAATGAGAATGGCTGAATCCCGATGGAATGATTGCCAAAACGTTTCTAAATGTGTAAAGAGTGCTCCCATTAATAAGTTCCAAAAACATCCATATATACTAATGGTGTGTACAAGTATCCGTAAAATCCAAAAATGGGTACCGAAAGGATACCGAAAGGTCATTAACACCGTGATGTCCTAAGATTTCAGATTTCAGACGCCGGTGAAAAGTGTTTTGTCTTTTTTGTGATATGGAAAAGCAGTATATAAGAGTGTTAAAAGTGACTATCAAAAATGTCATACGAAGATTCATCAAGACTTTCTGGAGTTGGTACAGCCTCTCCTAATCACGACCTCCAGCCATTTTTTGGCTCAGTAGAACCACAATATCAGAAATTATTGGCCGAAGATAAATTTGCCCACGAGACCTTCAACCTCCCGAAAGCGTACGAAGGTAAGAATAAACATTTGGAAAGTGTCCTTGACTATCTTATTACGGAGGAAGATTCTTGGTATACCGAAAGTGTTCTCCCCTGGGTATTGACTGAAGATTTGTCAGTCAAGTGGGACATTTTTCGTTTTAACAAAACCTTGATGGATTTGGAACCACATCAAGGTGTTCCTCGGTACGTCACCGCTGAACGCGAATCACGCAGTGACCGTTTGGTTCGACGTGGTCTGGCTTTTATCATCGAACATGGTTTTTATAAAACTGACCAGGGAAGACAGCATTACTTGATGAATTTGCGCCAGATTGTGGATTCTGTCAATGAAACTGCTTACCATGGGGTCATTCATGCCTTGTTGACCTCTAAAAATCATTACAAAGAATGGGAACGTCAGCACGGTGCTACTGTCACACGAGCTGGTCAACTATTGCGTCAACAACGTCGACGTTGGGCTGTAGTCCAGAAACAGGAACGTGGTTTGTATTTGTTGGACGCCGAGTTGAAGGACCAAATGAAGTACGAAGGTGTCAAACCTGACGTTTGGATTTTGCCGTCCAAAATGTCCATTTATGTTACTATGGTACCGTCGGCCGAAGTTGAATTCTACCGTAAGGGTGCTGGCGCGGCTACTAATTTGGAAAAGGGTCCTGACAACTTGTTGACTTTCCGTGGTTCGAAAGTCTTTGAGACTCGTCCATTTGATATCGATTTTATTGGAGAACCACGCGATTTGTTGGTCCGTCAACGTCAAATTGGGGAATTCTTTGTATTCCCAACTGCCGACGATGTTGGTGGGGACGAAACCAAACGTCACATGTATATCTATTCGATGGATACAGATTCTTTCGTGAAGATGGATTACCAAATTTGTGAAGCGGAAGCGAAATTGAACGCACAAAAAGCTGGTGTTTCTATTCAGGGTAAAGGTACTGTTCTGTTATTGAGACCTTTTCAGACATACAATATGGCCTCCGCCGTTCTTATGAAGGGTGGTCTTGACACAGGATTTACTGCACACGGACATCACGACTTTATGCTGACCGACGATGTCATCCATAAAGTTCATATTGGTCATTACACCTTTTATCACAAATCTGTTGTCAAACAACCAAAGAACATCATTCTTGCCGAAGACATTTTTGCACATTCATACGTTTCCGGAGAAGGCACCGGTGTTTTTCCAGGTGAAAATGGTAGTGTAGGAGGGAAATTTTCAGAACAGTTGGCCTCAGACCGCTTCACTCATGATATCATCCCAATCTTTCTTCCATACAACGACAAAGGAAAACTGAAAACACCAAGCAATCCATTGGATATCACTGGTTCACACAGTAACCAAACACTCGATACGAATAATACTACCCTCGACGACGATGATGAACACTATGCGCATGCAGGTGACTATGCACGGGCACTCGGATTTGACCGCATTCATAACTACGACCAGGATGAACGTTTCTTGTCACCGATGCGACATCTCAATACAGTCTGTTTCCAAGGTCATCAACTCACATACGATGTGACCAAAAAATCTTACTGCAATGTCACAGTCAATACCGGACATTGGGGACCAAATGTCTATCCAGGATGTAGAGCTGTTAGAAATGGAGAGAACGCATTCCTAAAAGACATGGAATACGAAAAATACACCGTTGGAAGAGCTTTAAATTAAATTTTTACAATCAAAATCATATTAAATCATATTAAAATTATATTAAAATCATATTTATGAATAATGTTAATTTTTTTCACTAATTCGTTCTACTTTTTTTATTGGAATCGTTACTATCCGAACGTTTGCGTTTCTTCTTGGGTGCAGAAAGCTCACTACGAGGGGTACAATATGTAGAATTCGCGGAAAGCACCACAATGACACTCTTAGGGATGCTACAAGAGTACTGAGCACATCCTTTGGAATAACGGTACTCTTCACCGTTGTTTGTCACAACAAGACCACCTTCTGGAACAGCGACTTCACGCATAATAATTTCATCGTTGGACATACGGCTGAAAAGACGATTACAATGGCGTCTATCGTCTCGTGAGACACCTACAATGGCTGCGTGCTTGCTGGTAACCAGCGCAGCGGGACGAGCACCATTACACATCTCTTCCATGGCCAAGAGAAGAATAGCTTTGATATCCTTCTCCTGTTTCTTAATATCATCGTCGTACTTGTCAATCACACTGTCCATAGACCGCATGAGGTCGGATGGACACACAATGGACGAATTCGCAATCTGGACGTTGCCAATCACGTCGTCAAACTCCACCATTTCATTAGGTGTCAATTTCTGGATGGATTCCTGCACTTCTTCGTTGAGTGAAATCAACAAAACGTGCTGGGTACCATTACGCGTCACTGATTTGCCCGCAGTACCCTTAGAAACGCGTTTGAGCGTACGGACAACGCTAACAATGGCTTTTACGTCAGCACCGCTTTCGATGTGACCACAAAATACGTTTTTACGATTGAGCATTTCGGTTACCATAGGTTTGGCGCTCGGACCAATGCCCAGAATGCACACTTTTACACCCAGGTGTTGCAAATGGTCCGCGAGGACACCAACATCTCCCTTGTTGTTGCGAAAATCAATTTCAACAATTTTAGGGTCACCATTGGACTCTGTACCGACTTCCAATTTTCCAAAAAAGTTGTTTTCTTCACCATCTGTAAACAGAAAAAGCGTACCATTCTTGGGTACACAGTGGTGGACCGCCTTGATGATTGCGGTTGTTCCATCGGGTTCAGGAATGACAAATTTACCCTCCGCGTTCGTTCCCTGTACCAATGCTGCCACAGAAGTACGTAAAAGTAACTCATTTGGCCCAGAAATAGAACCAGAATGGTCAATGGCAATGTTGTCCTGTCCATTTCCACGATACAATTCGGTGACGTTGAAATTGAACGCCGCTATTATACCGAAAGTATCACCATTGTGATTGTTTTGCTTCTGCGGTGCTTTTGGCATGGGTTTCGCGACTCGAAGTGGCGGGGTTGATGGGTTCTGTGTAGTGGATGACATGTTTTATGGGTTGAATAAATTCCAAAAGAATTTAGAATAGAAATTTCTGCATATTTTTTCGGCGTATTTTCGACGTATTAAAAAAACGACTATTTCAAGTCATTTAAGATTTAGGAAAATGTTCCAATGTTTTGGAAAAGATAAAATTAATATACCGGAACATATAGCTGTCATACCAGAGTTGTTCGATAAAGACAAATATTTGGAATTAATAGAATGGGGAATTCAACACAATTTAAAAGAATTGTCTTTATTTGTATGGCCAAATAGTTATTGGAATTCTGAGACTATAAACACTGTAGAATTGCAACAAGAATGGACATCTTTGTACGAACAATTGTCCCAATGTAATTGCCGTTACGAATTCGTAACGTCAAATAGTAAATTACCAGTCGTGCCCATAAAAACAGACGGGACGACGTTAGTGAGGATGTATGTATCGTATGGATTTGATGAATCTTTGTCGTTAGGAATGTGTGAACATCTGGGCACAAATCCTGATGTCTTAATTTGCACAGGTGGGTCCTATTCATTCAATAATTTTTGTATGCACCAATTGGGATTAACTCGTATATTATTTACATACATACCTTTCAAATACTGTGACAAAGAAGTGATGGATGAGTTATTGACAGACTACGTTTAAGACGACCATGGCATTGTAGTACTATATAAACACTTAACTGTCTATTATGTCTATTATGTCTATGTACCATCAATTCGAAGCCGTCGAATTTTGTCATCATTATTTTGAATGGTCTCATGGATTTAATTTTTTGACATATTGGCAACAGATTGACACCATCTATGCCAAAATGGATGAGAAAAAATGGACCATAACTGTCGATGAAGCAGTTCGTCTTGCCAACGACATTGGTCTAATAGGAATTGCAACAAAAGAGTGGGAAATAAACGAAGCTCATGCACTCACCAAAGTGTATGAGCAAGATGAACGATACGAGTACTCTCTGTCTCGCCAACTTGGACGTTTAAAACATGTTATCGAGACAATTGGTGAAAAAACGAGTTCCCCGAGAATAGTCTATACATTAGAATGGTTGGAGACCAAAACAAATAATATTATACAGACATGGCGTGTAAAGATGAAAGAATTTCGGAGATTTGCTCGTCACCAAGCGTTCGATTAATAATCCAAATATTCCTTTAATTGTTGTTTAAATATGACTGTATTACAGGTCTGACAGGGAAATCCGTACGAATCGCAATTCTTACAATCTATAATATCTTGGACAACGTTCACTCCGGACTGAGAACAGTTGTCGGTACAGTTCCCATTACTATGTAATGTCCCATTACATCCTTCCATAATACACTTGGTATTAATGGGGACATTTTGTTGTAAAACAGCATGTAGTGTGCTTTGTATTGGTTCTGTTAAGAGACGAAGTACTGACAATCGTTCGTGTCCCATTAAATGTGTATATGTGACAGGGAAATGTTGGTCCACATCTCGTGATTTTTTCCAAATATCTTCCAATTTATCATCACACAACATGTTAAATTGTTGAACTAAAGTCATTCAAATGGAAGTTAATATATGTCTAACTTGTTGAAAAAGTCGCGCCACATCCGCATCTCGATTGTGCATTTGGATTCTCGAAAATAAAACGCGAACCCATTATATCTTCCGACCAGTCAATCTTGGTCCCCAATAGAAACAACATCGAAGTATTACACGTATATAGAGTGACATTTGGAGCAATTTGTTGCTTTTCGACGCCAGGTACCAACGGATTACATGGTTCGAGTACATATTCAAATCCGTTACACCCACCACTCTTACATGAGAATAATATGTATTGACTTCGCTTGGCCAATTCTTCAATAGCACGAGTGCTCACACGTATTGCCATTATTTGTTTTCATAAAATCGAATATATAGTCCAATTCTATTCAAAAAATTATTCACATCCGTAGTCTATTTAAACTCAACCTATTCAATAAAATGGTCAAACGTAATAATAAAACAATGCATCGTTTTAAACGCATTAAACGTCCCGAAAAACTAATCCATGGGTTCGGACATGTCTGTAAACGGTGTAATAAACGCATAGGCACGATGACACGATTAAAAGCGCACGAACGGATGTGTCGTTTTACAATAACATCAAAAAATACCAATTTAAAAAATGAACCAATATCCACTGAACCGACTGAACCGACACACACCGAACCGTCTGAACCAATATCCACCGAATCGACTGAACCAATATCCACCGAATCGACTGAACCAATATCCACCGAATCGACTGAAACTGAACCGACACACACTGAAAATGAACCAATATCCACCAAAGTCTATCAAAATACGAATAGACAATGTGGTATTGCACATTTGGACGTACCTGTCAATCCATGTTATTTACAAAAGTATGGTGGTGTCTCAGTACGTGACGCCATAGACAACGCCTTCAATGCCGCATGGGAGCGTGCTGAACTTCTGGCAAGTCGACGCGGTCAATCTGAAATATATGTGGACCCCTGGCACGACGTTTCGTCTGATATGGAACATTATTTAAATTTGAAATTACAATGTTTAGACATTTTGGTCTCAAGACACAATAATTGCTACGAAAGTACTATTCGGATAAACGAAAATTATGGTGGTAAAGTGGTTGAAATTCGTCAAGCTCATTTTCACAATGGATTGGAAAGGAGAAATATTATCAACATCCCAACGCATTGGAACGACTCAGAACCAGAGTGGACTTGGGAGGATGTTTGTAATAACGGACAATATTATTCAACATCATCTCACGAAACATGGCCACGCCCGGAGTACAAAGTGAAAGCGATGGAAGAACAAATGCGAAAGGCGACTGCAGAACGAAGACAACGATATTTAAACTACAATTATCCGACACAAAATTCGGTAACAAATACAGGGTCGAAAACAAACAAAAAATAGATATATAAACAACAAAAATGGAAATATATGGAAGTTGTTAGTTATAAATTTTCATGTAAGACGTGGTACGGACTACTTACAAACACCGGGATTCGAAATATATATAGTGATTCATCGACACCGCCAGAGCTTGTCGCCAACAATGACGCGAAAAAATTTAATAATTCATCAGAATGTGACGTACAACTTTTACAACGATTTAAAATGTCAGTATCCGATGTAGAAACCTATCCAGCAATGGCAGCACAACCGTTGTATAGATATAATGAAGTTATTAAATAATACATATTAACGATGACGAGGGCTCGTAGGATGTGTACGTACATGCGGTTTCGTTTCTTTTGTACCTTCACCACATTTTTTAATAACGATACCGACACCTAAAGCTAAAGCACAATAAGTATTAATATTCTCAGACTTATCGTTTGTTTTGTCAGTCTTCTTTTTACCAGTCTTTTTACCAGTCTTCTTTTTATCAGCCTTCTTACTGGTCTTCTTTTTACTGGTCTTCTTCTTACTGGCCTTCTTTTTACCGGTCTTCTTTTTACCAGCCTTTTCGTCAGCCTTTTTACTGGTCTTCTTTTTATTTGGAGTGGACGATTTCTTAGAGGTATCTGATGGACATCCACGGGTTCCGTTCGAACATTCAGTTCTTGAATCGCGTGCGTCGTTCAAATGTACCATATCTTCATGTGTGCCACCTTTATCTGGATGTAACGTTAATGCCATTTTACGATATTCACTTCTTAACGCACAGCATGAAACTTCTTGTTGGTTTCTTAATTTCTTTGCCATATTGATGGCGGTCTGTGAAGTTTCGATTGAATTTACTTCGAAAAATAGTATCAATGCGAGAAAAGACTGAATTAATATCTCTTTTAACCCTTCTGCTGGTTCAAATGTTGTCGTTTCAAATGTGCGGAAGTGTGGTTTGTCCATGTTATTCCTAAAAAAAAAAAACAACTGATATACTGTATTAATTTAATTATTTTCATTTGCAGACATTCGTAAATAAATATGTTCTATTTGATTATTTATAAATACTGTTTGTTCTCTATTCCTGTCAATTTCCGTCCTAAGACTGTCTAACTGTGTCGAGATGGATGCCAATGTACGGTCTTGGTTATGTTTGGCCTCAGTCATATTATTTAAGGTAACGTGTTGTAAAATCTGATTGACAAAAAATGCACACAATACTGTTTTAATCCAAAACATAATTGTGGTAATATTACATTATAAACACATTTCCATATATGTTTATTAAAAGTTGAAGTATTACACGTATTTCAGATTATTTGTTGATAATTTCGACATTGACATTGTTAGTCGGTTGAATTGTGTTCCATCACGTTCTCCATATTTCTCAATACCTTCGATTGTTTTACGCGCCCCTCTGGCAGTATTTGAAGCCGTTGGAAAAATGGTGATACCATCTGGCAATGAGACAAATGGATTTTTAATCAATTTACCAGCGGCGTTTAACCCTACAAAAAAATACATAATCATAAAAGTTATTCCGACATTCCACAGACTATGTGTACTGTAGCCAACGGGTAACATGGCGATATAAAAAACCAAAGCTGTTGATAACACGTAGGAAAATATTATCGGTGATTTGTATCCGACTAATGACCCGATTGAACCATACGGTGCGTATAATGCGTCCCATTTACCATGAATGACCGTTATATCCCCTTTTAAATGTTTCAATTTAATCATTAATAAAAACATGAGATTATCAATTGGATTTGTATCTGTATCAACACGTTTCAGTTGACGTAAATCCTGAATAACTTCGAGAATGAGTGGATTTCCTTTTTCAAATGTTTCCATTATGTCCAAATCAAACGTTCCTCTAAAAACATGTTTTAATGCCATCGGCATAATTTTCAAAATTGCGAATGTTTTGTATTTTAGTTGAACATATGTCGGTTTTTCTGTTGAAATCAACACGTCGTGAGATAAATCACTCTTATTGTTGACGCGCGTGTCGTCGGCAACTTCCAAGGTGGACACCATCCAGGCTAACGCTGTGAGTTGTCCAACATAGGATTCGAACATACCAATACCGTCTTTGTTTAACGATAGAAAATGACTGAGATTTAAAGACAATAAAAACCCAAGTGTTGCTGACAATATACCAATCACCAAACTATTTTCTGATTCTCCGTATGGTAATTCGATTTCTACTGTTTCGATTATGATGGACCAAATCACTGCTAAACAAATGATAAGAGGGTCAATCCAATTGTTTGATAAATCCGAAAATGGTACCGCAAAATAAGCATAGTTACCAAATATTTTTGTAAAGTGATTCATTTTTTATAAAAAGGTCGTTTATATATGGTATATATTTAACAAAAGTAGAACATATGAAATATTCCGAATGGGAAAATCAACATAACTAAAATATGTCAAAACGACGCAGATTATGTACTACCACTATCTTTGACCCTGTTCATCGTGAATATGAACTCTGTCCAGAGTTGGTTGATATTATTAATACCACTGAATTCCAAAGGTTACGAAGATTACGTCAGTTAGCAACAGCTCATTGGGTTTGGTTGGGTGCGACACATACGCGATTTGAGCATTCGATTTCGGTGGCTTATTTAGCAGGTCGTATGGCTTCACATCTACAACTCAATCAGCCGGAATTACAAATATCAAAGCGTCAAATTTTACTTGTCCAACTCGCCGGATTATTGCATGATGTTGGACATGGACCATTTTCACATTTATTCGACGATGTGTTTCTCAAAAACAGTGTTTCTCCGATGGCACATCATGAACAGCGGTCAATTGCCATTGTATCGCGTTTATTAAAAAAGTCTGCTTTTGAATATTCTTTGGAGGAAATTGCGTTTGTACAATCGCTTATCGCGCCGACAAAAGGACAAGCAGGTTTTCTGTATCACATCGTTGCAAATCAAGTGAATCATTTAGACGTTGACAAAATGGAATATATAAAACGAGATGCCAGAGCCTGTGGATTATCCCAAGGTGGCTTTGACACAGATACAATGCGTATTATCAACGCTGCCAGAGTTGTAGACGATTCCATCTGTTATAACCATAAGGTCTATGAAGACATCTATAATTTGTTCCAAACACGGTATAGGTTACATACAACGGTGTATAGACACGCTGCTGTGGTTGCGATACACCATATGGTTTCCGACGCACTTAAGTGTAGTGGATTACCGATAGAAGAATCGATTACGGATTTGGACCGTTTCCTACGTTATGATGACACAATTTTGGACATGATTCGTCGCTCGACCTCTGGAGATATGCAAAAATCTCGTGACATTATTCGTAGAATTGATGAACGACATTTGTATAAAGTCGTGTGTACAGATAAGCGTTCAAAACCATGGATTACAGTCCCAACAGTTGACGATTTACTCCAATGTTGTCCAAATTTGTGTCGGGAAGATATCATTTTCGACATTTCGTGTGTTGGTTTCATCGGTAAAGCGGATGGTCATCCAATGGACCATTTGAAATTTTTCGAACCGAATAATTTCAAGAAATCTTTCTCGATTAAAAGGCGCGCAGTGTCAACCTTATTAACCCCACGATATTGTGAATATTGGACACGTATCATAACAAAAAACGACGACGATGTTCATACAGAACTAATCTTAAAAGCATGGTCACAATTAAAAACGAAGACATAAGACATAAGACGTGTAGAATTAGTATATACAAGCTAAAAAAATGAAATATAATTGAAATGTCTACTCTTCGTCGACGTTTCAAGTGTTGTGTCATTGGTGAACATGGCGTTGGCAAAACTTCAATTATCCAATCGATGTTGGGGAAATCTATTGAAAACTTACAAAGTACTATTGGTATTGATTTTTTTACAACGAGTATTTTGTCCAACCCTCGTGATATCTATCTGACTATTTGGGACACAGCCGGGGCGGAGAGATTTCGCTCTCTTATGCATTCGTATGCACGCGATTCCGATATAATCATGATTGTTTACGACATCACTAATATAAACGCAATGCAAAACGTGACATATTGGATTCGTCAAATTGAACACAATAAACCAAGAATTCTTCTCATTGTTGGAAACAAAGATGATTTATCTCCCGCCACAAAACACGAAATCCGGGATACAATAGAGCCATATAAACGTCAAAAGTGGACGATTATCACGACAACCTGTTCGAGCAGGAATCGTGATTCTGTACGAAAGCTATTTAGGCGCGCCATAACAAAGTTAGAAATACCACCAACTATCACGTCCGAAACAAACAACATCGTTCGATTTTCACCAAATAGTATCAATATACAACAAACATGTTGCGCATAATCCAACAAAAGAATGAAACGTGGTATATAGGGGCACAAATTTTAATAAAAATGTCTTCCGCTCAAGTTAGTATCAAACCAATGCACATTGCACAGAAAATGACCCGTAAAGAGCGTCGTAGTCAAAAGGAAGTCAAAACACTTCAAGAGCAAAACACCCATATTTTGCCGGCGACCACTTTTAAGCGTATTGTTACTCAAGAGGCAAGTCGACATTCCGAAACTCGTTTGCGCTTTAATGCTAATGCTGTGAAAGCCCTACAAACGGCGGCGGAACAAGAATTGACCACCATTTTTACAGGGTCGTCGATTATCGCAAACATCGCAAAGCGTGACACTATTACCATAGAAGACATGCGCAATTTCCAACAACTCCGTAATTTTGTGTAGATACGTCTAGTTCTGCGAGTAGACCTATATTAATACAATAACTCTATACAATAAATCAACTTTATATGTCTATTCTTAATTGTTACACAAGATTATGTATCATCAATCATACGGGTCTTCCTGCCACATTCACCTTTGAACCAATAGACACAATGAGAATTCAACCGGTCGGCGACGCACATGTCGATGGGTCAATTCAATCCACCGCCGTCACTATTTTCCAATGGGTTCAAGAATTTTGGCAATTAATATCTTACGGACCAACGTTCACCAGTTTAGAATGGACAGTTGGGCCCAATTCGGAGGAATCCGTGCGTTTTCAATTGAACGGACCGTTGGAATTTGTCATGGTATGGACCGACCCGTCTGTCTCCTGGGAAGACCACCAACCAGGGAAATGGTCGATTGACATTTCGAAAGTGACAGATGTGACAATGCATATACGTGGAGACGTCGGGAAATATGTACAACAATCTGTTACAGGAAGACCCGCCGTCATTAAATCCGTTCAACTTCAACACTATCTGGAAATTGCCTGTGATGATGAAATTCCTTTTTCAATCGAATGTAAACCCGTTTCCAACATGTATTGGAGTCCAAATATTAATCTCCAAAATATAATATCAGCCTAAGTTGATTTGGTAAAATGTAACACCCATTTGTTATTTGTATTTACTTTCACAAATTTATTGTCAAAACTTAATCCCTTTTTTGAACGTCGGCATAACCCCCATGCATTACGTGCTCTTTCCGTAGAAAACTGGATTTTCAACGTATCCTCTTGAAACCAACATTTTACTTCACGACTCCAACCTTGATATAAATACATTTTGTAGACATCCGACTCATCCAGCTCGCCCAAGGCAAACAAAAAAACACGATGTTTAAACCGCCCCATGTGATATTCTATATTATTTTCGTTTGTCAATGTTGAATAGAACGGTTCTTTTACCCAATAGTCCTCTTTGTTTCGTGCATACATGAACCATGTTTGACCCATTTTTTATAGTATTCGTCATTGAGTTTATATACCATTTTTTCGATTCAACATTTATTTTACTTTTGTTTTACCTTTGTTGTTAATAGTATAGTCGTTCCCTCCCCAATTAACAGTCTCCGTATTTTGCAATGCTTTGAACCGAATATATACCCCGAGAAATTCACGAAAAACCCACAATATATAATGTTGGAACATATTCAAAAGGAAAAAATAAAACCCACGTGGTTTATCCGAAATACGACCCCAATCGAAGAAATAATTATTTTTTTGATTATTTTGCCATCGGAATGGCAAACCAACGGCACGGTCAAATAACATAAACACTATCGCATCCACCAACAACCACGCAAAAGGATGAACAATTGCTATATTGGTGGATAATGATTGATGATACATTGCGAGTGAAATTAAGGACATCCAAGATAACAAGTGACTATCTACAACCAACTCAAAAGGTGTAAACCAAGCCGTTTTTTCAATTTGAAGGCGAAGACGGGTCCACCGTACTCGTCTCGCAATATAGTGCGAGATATCAAAGACTGATAAATTTTGTATCGCAGTATATTTCGAAATTGCCACTTTATAACCTTCTTTGTCAAATTCGATGCCCATTTTCGAGTCCTCCGCGATGTGATTTCCAAACAGATGGAGTCCACCCATTTTTTCGAAATGAGGTTTCGAAATCATATTGCTCATACCACTGACACAGGAACAAAACAAATTATTGACAACCATATACGGTCGACCGTGAGAAGTAGCAAAATACCATCTCTCTAACATCGAACCGAAAGACAATGCTCCCATTGTTTGATGTTCAGAGGGACCAGAGGGACCAGAGGGACCAGAGGGACCAGAGGGACCAGAAACACCCCATGGTATTTGATGGACAAGACGTGCACCATCGACACACTTATCCACCATATCTTGCAAAGCACAATCCGAAGCAATTATATTCGCATCCACAATCCAGATTAAATCATATTTAGCTTGATTGTACCCGGTTGAAAGATTTCGTAATTTTGGATTCTGACCACATTCAGTCGTACCGACCGAAATAATAACAGATGTTTCTTTAAATTGTTGTTGTAATTTGTTCACAATACCAATGGCCGGGTCATTTTTATCAGCAACGCAAAAAATTAATTCATATAATGGATATTCTAATGTGAAATAACTTAGGAGATTCTCTTCCAAAGATGGTATTAAACCATTCAAAGGTTTAATAATTGAAACACCAGAGTTTGTATAATAGTTTCGTTTCAAACGTTCTTTGACAGCCGGATAATTCGCTCTACTTGTCAATGACCAGGTACAGAAAAGATGTGTAATTTGAAAAACCCACGCGATACAAACAATACAATAACACGTCCATTTTGATAAAATACCACAACACAACAAAACCATCATCGAAATATTATATATTTTCAAATTCATATTCCTTTGAAATAACACCCATTTATAGTATATTTTACAATATCACGTATTTAACATAGATGGAGACTTTTATTATGATGGTTATTAGCATCTTGTGTTTATTGTGGTCAGCTGCATATGCAAATGTAATCTATCGAATTCAAACAAGTAAAACATGTGCATCTTCTACGTCGGGTTCTATTATCACAGACAAGACAATATGTGAAACACAAGCCTTGTCATTACTATTACCAGATACTACAGCAAGTTCAATAGCAATGTCATCAACATTTCCCATCGGATGTATTTTGAAAGATGGACAATTATATATTTACGATTCGCAAAATACAAACCAATGTTCAGACACTTACAAGTGTCTTTGCAAATATGATGCGCCATTATGTTCCGATGGGACGAACCAATATGATTGTATTTGTGGAGAAGAAATATGTACAAATGATAATGGTTTAGTTTGCTCTAACGGAACATGTTCACATCCGTCCGGTTGTCTTCAAAATAGTGTCAATGGACACATCTGTAAGTGTGGTAATACTGATTGCACACCAACAACCGGACTACATTGTTCGGGTTTCAGTTGTTCACACGCTCCAGAATGTACCAATTATAATGGATTACTCCCCAACAATGACATTTGCCAATGTGGGACCATCGATTGTCTTGAACAATATTGTGTGTCGTCCAGTAGTAGTTGCCATGCACCATGTGTCAGTAATTTCTACATGAATAACAAATTTCAATGCACATCTTGTGATATACCTGGTTATTATTGTCCAGCAGGCGTTACACAGTCGGCGACTTCTATGCCATGTCCCATTGGTACTTATTCTGACATTGTACCTATTAGTACTGTGGAGCAATGTTTGTCGTGTCCAGAGGGTCAATATTCAGATAGAGTCGGAGTTGCGTCCAGTACAGGATGTAATGTTTGTCCCTCCAATATGTATCAAGACGAAAAAGGGAAGAGTAATTGCAAAGGATGTCCAAATGAAAAGATTATCGTAGACACATCCACCGCCAGTAAACACGACGATGTCGAAGATTGTAATATCAATATTCCGGTCTGCCAATCAGTTGAATATCTCGACAATCACAGTTGTCATCAATGTTCGCAAGGATATGTCTGTGACGGAACATCGATGACAACTTGTCCAATGGGACATTTCTGTCCTGGTGACGGGACAAAACAACCGTGTCCACCAGGAAAGTATGGAGAATCAGAAGCAAATGTCAAAGAATTCACCGCGTGTACAAACTGCACGCGTGGTACGTTTCAAACATTAACAGGCCAAACTTTTTGCGACAGAACGTGTCCTATTGGGACATATGGTACAACGCAAGGTGCATCTACTCAATCAGAAGCGTGTGACAATTGTCCAATAGGGCACAGGTGTTCATCTATTTCAATTAAAACTCCTATTCTCTGTCCAAGAGGTACTTTTCAAAATAACAGGCGTTCTTCGACATGTAAACAATGTTTACACGATACATATAGTGACACCATGGGGTCAGAAACGTGTAAACATTGCGACAGTGGGTTACAAACGTCCGGTATTGGCTCGACGTCGAAAACACAGTGCATCAGTATTCCAAAAACATGTGAAGATGCACGAAGACCAATCAACGATACATGTACAGATTGTGCACCGGGTTTCTATTCGAATGGGCTGGGTACAGACTGTATGTTGTGTCCTATTGGATTTTCACAACCAATTGCAATGCAATACGACTGTCAACTTTGTCCACAGTGTCATCTATTCGGAAGTTCGGCTGAAACTCCGTCTTTTGATTATGTCTCCAATGTTACACACATTATTGACAAACAACAATCAATAGACGATAACAATTTGAATATTATTATCTATCTCATTATTGCAATTATCGTAGTGGTATTAGTCTGTCTACATCGCTGTTGTCCAAGTAATTTGAAAACATTGGATTTGTTTTTCGCAGGAGAACATCCCATTGAAGATACACACGCACGGAGGGTTTTAGAAACAAGACTTGGAGCTACAATGAGTCTAAGTATGCCATTATTAGTAGTAGGTATTTCGTTTTTTGTGTTCACAAGCGACAATACAATTACAACATCCTCTCTTGTACCAGTGGACACCATTCGTATTGACCGCGATTTTAATTATTTACACTTCGAATACCGTTCATTCTACGCAAATGCGATATCTTCATGTGGAAATATATCTATCACAACCGTCATGTCGTGTCAACAAGATATCATACCTTTACAAAACAGTTGTCTCGTAAACGTAACCTGTTTCATAGACAAAGATGTTTCAGGAAACAATCTCATCCAATTACAAATTCCAGATAATCAACAATGGGCCACATTAACGTCATTTCCCACCGCATGGATGTCTTCACAACAGAAAATAAACACAGTGTTAACTTCCGATAAAATATTGTCAGGGACAGTATCAAACCCAACATTAATCACATTCGGTCTAACGCGTTCCATCTATACGTATATACCCTCCAATATCGCGGAATATGGCATCAAATTAAATTTTCGAGATATCCAACAGGTTGACAATATCCAACGAAACATTGGATTTCACTCAGTTACCATCAAAATGTCAATATCCGAAAGTATTTTTGTGTACAATTCAGATGTCAAATTAAATTTTATTACACAATTGTCAACGGTACTTACATTGCTCATTTCAGTCTTAGGTTCAATGAAAACAATTAAATTGGGATTAGAGAAAATAATCGACGGTTGTTACACAAAATGTTTTAAAAAAATACCACAAGATATACAACGACGTCGAGATATATTAGAAGAACACACCGACACCACCACCGACACCACCACCGACACCACCACCGACACTACCACCGATACCACCACCGGTACCACCGATACCACCACCGAACAAAACACTACCGTCGTGACAATAGAAAACCCATCCGTAGATACGACAAATGTTTCGGTCGGTAATATTAGAATGCAGAAAATATATACGGATGACAACGGTAAGAAATATTATTTTGATGCAACTAATGGAAAAAGTGAATGGGTAGTATAAAGCATATCATTCACTTTTTTATATTATGCAACGTCGACCAAGATTTGGACAGAAAGTTTGTAATTGGCCATTATATGTATCGCTATTTGCACATGTTACATGGTGTTCAATACTCATCTATTTATTAACTAAACCAGAGTCTAAAACACCAATATCGAGACAATTGATCAATGTTGGTAGTCATAACGAAACATGGTGGTCTTATGACCCACATGAAGAAAAACTATACATTCATGCAAAAATTGTATCGATTGGTAAACCTTTAATGACAAAAAATCGTCTATTACAATCACAAACACATACCAAACTCATTGTTCATGGTGATGTTAAAACTACATCAGTAGACATTATGAGTTCATTAATGTACCATGGCGCTCCTTTCAAAGGAGAAACTGGGGAACAGGGACCACCAGGAATACCGGGAGTACCAGGAGAAGATGGAGAAGCTGGAGAAGATGGAGAAGCTGGACCACAGGGAGTACCGGGAGAACAGGGAGTGTCAGGTGAAGATGGAGAAGCTGGACCACAGGGAGTACCAGGAGAACAGGGTGTGTCAGGTGAAGATGGAGAAGCTGGACCACAGGGTGTGTCAGGTGAAGATGGAGAAGCTGGACCACAGGGTGTGTCAGGTGAAGATGGAGAAGCTGGACCACAGGGAGTACCAGGAGAACAGGGTGTGCCAGGTGAAGATGGAGAAGCTGGACCACAGGGAGTACCGGGAGAACAGGGAGTACCAGGAGAACAGGGTTTGCCAGGTGAAGATGGAGAAGCTGGACCACAGGGAGTACCAGGAGAACCAGGAGAACAGGGAGTATCAGGGGAACAGGGAGTATCAGGAGTACCAGGAGAACAGGGAGTATCAGGGGGACAGGGAGTATCAGGGGAACAGGGACCACCAGGACCACAGGGAGTACCAGGAGAACAGGGTGTATCCGGGGGTCAGGGACCACCAGGACCACAGGGAGTGCCAGGAGAACAGGGTGTATCCGGAGAACCAGGAGAACAGGGAATACCTGGTGTGAACGGTACTAATGGAATACAGGGAATACCTGGTGTGAATGGTACTAAGGGAGAGTGGTGGTTGTACAAAGATGGTGTGTTAAACATAACTGCATCGATGACTAATGTTGTTGATATCCACGCGTCTGGAGAAATAATGGGTGACGAAAATGTAAATATACAGGGTAGTTTTTTTACCAGTCATAATCATTAAATATAATTTTTATTTTAGACATATTACTTACTCACAACACGGTGATTTATCTTCGAATGGTTTTACTTCTACATAATTGTCAAGATGGTCTTGCTTCTGACTCGCGACCGAAAGTTGTGAAACAAAAGCAATGGCAGGATGTTGTGGTGTGTATTCTTCGATTTTTTGTTCATTATCGAGAAGGAAATTTTCTTGTTCTACAATAGGAAGGGTTACTTTTTTGTTGAGACGTGACATATTTTTGTTTCATTTGATATGTATTTATAGTATAAAAAAACTGTTTGGAGTATATAAGACCTTACGTAACTCTCAGTATATTTCACGATGTCAGACGTACAATTGGAACTTTCTGATGAACAACGAGAAGAGGTACGTGAAATGTTGGCAAAGTTCTCTGGAAAACCAAAAAAACAAGTGGAAATAAAAGACCACGAACAGTTATTGACGGACCCGGACCCATTGGAATCAGCACAACCTGGTTCAACTATTGAATGGAATGAACTTACTCCTAAAACACGGCGCTATACATTCGTCAGGGAAACTCGTGCTGTATTTGTACCATATATATTGGATTGTGTTCCTATTACAATTGAAGAGTTGAATGTATTGATTGAGAATATCGGCATGGACATTACATCTCAGAATAATTCGTTGACGGTGTGTTCTGTTACGCAAGCTGACCCGGTCCGCATTTTTCAAATTCAATTATCACCTCGAGGTGAGACGTTTGTTATTGGTACTATACGATACATCGTTTAGAATCTGGTTGTTGTATGGGCCATACGTAAAGTGATGATATGAGGTGAACGATGACTACAGACATGGTTGAAATGACAGCAAATACCCAACCGATACTTTGGTCATATTTTGCATACCAATAGGGTAATTTTCCAGAAATTGAACGGCCGCCACTACTGACATAGATGATGAGAAACAAGTTGTATACAATTGTGTATAATGTTGGTTTCCAAATGCAACTGAATGTAAGTTCTTGCATTTCCGATATCATTGCCAATGCGTTTAGACCATGTGTGACAAAAATCAGTACAATGTTTTTTGGAACATCGTTGTTCATATAGACCGGTGCAATCATTGTCCAAAAACCGATGAATACAACGATGGAGGGTGCAAATATTGTTTCGAACAGATGGTGTTGTAGCCGTCGTAGTCGGGGGGACGTTGCGTAAAAAAGTCCAAAAAATAACGTTTCGAGTAAAAATGTCCATATTGTGTAATAGATGAGTATGTATGCATGTTCATTCCAGATATAAAAGACATTGACACATAAAAACAAGATGAACCAAATGGTTCGTTGCATGATTTATTTATAATTAAACATACTTTTATAGACTTTTTGTCAATTATTAAAGAGTGACGTAGGTCCATCGCGTATCCTCAACGAATGCTCTGAGTGACGTATACGCACCATTCATTAATTTATTGACGAGTGGTGGGAGTTCATCACGTACAAATGCTGTAAATTTTTCGGGTGGAACACGAGGTTTGTCTGTTTTTAGAAATATATTGGTGATTTCTGGTTCTTGAAACAAGGCAAAAAACAAAAGGGCGTGTTTTGCTACCCTGTCGTCGTTTTCGATTGTTTGTCGAAGCATATTTTCAAAACGAATGGATTTTCCTTCATATTTACTATTCAAAACTTTTAAAATCGCATCACAGATTTCATTTAACGTATTGGCTTCACTATTCACAAGTATGTGATACATGAGGTCGTTTTGTTGTCGCTTTAAATCCACACCGTGTTGTGCTTGGTATTGGGATGTCATTGTTAATAAATACTACCAATGTCGTCAGTGATCGTGTGGTGTAAATGGGATTTTATAGGAATGACTATAAATCCCATTTATATATTGTTTGTATGCAACAGTTTGAATCTTTTCGACGTATTTTTATTTTTTTTCTGAAAAGTCACTTTGTCCAATCCTATGTGAGTGACATTGACATATCAATACTGAATAATACGATAGATGACGAAACAAAAGCAATGGTACAACAAGTCCGTGATTTCCACAAAATGCGTCACGATTTATGTTCCAAAATATTTATGTACATTGAAAATGACAATCTGTTGAACTTGTTGGTGACTGCGCGAGGTTTGGAACAATTTGATTTGGTTCCCATTAACTCGACCTGTTGTATTTCTGGTATGACACTTTCTCCAAAAATGGGTATTTTATTGTACGTATATGCACCTACGCGTCGTTGTATAGTTGTCCATCGACGTTATAAACAATTATTATACAATTTTTGGTATTTGGTACATTTTACGGACGAAATTGTATCGGATGTATCTAAATTGACGCATTCTAAAATGTATCTAAATGGAAAAATCAACGCTGCTAATATCGAACAATACGACGGACTCTTTGTGAAACAAGCTTATGTGAAATTGAAAAACATTACCAAATACATCCAATCAGACATGTCTGATTTACCTATAAATCGTCGAGATAATAAGTAATGATATGGCTTTTAGGTTGGCCTGTACTATTGGTTGGGCTATTTTTACCCGAACCATATCGTGAACAATCCATTGCTATTCAAACAATTTTATGTACATTGTTCCCTGTGAAATATACGTTTCAATTGGTGACATTAATATTTGTTGCGTTCTATTTTGTCCGACATCGGTCACACGATGATATTCCTATCCAAATCTTACATCATTGTATAGTTGTTTGTACTATTCTCCTCCAATATATGGAGAAGAAGTATCAGATTTTTTCTTGGTGTCTACTTGCATGGTCGGCACGATGGCTTGGCTCCATCAATATTTACGACCAACCGTTCCGAACTTCTATCAAGTGTCTATTGTTGATGATTGTCCTGAAGGGAAGATGGAGGACTAAATGCCCACACAATTTTGGTGATGAATTAAAATGGTGTTGGGTTCTATTTGTCAATGAGTGTATGTGTCTCTTACTACCAGTGCAAATATTATATGAAGTATACGTGTTTAAACAAAATTCGGTCCCTAAAGTAGACATTGTTTAAATCTATCTGACTGATTCGGATCTATATTGATTGAATTTAATTATAAGTATGAATGGAGTTTTCTGTGTATGATTTATTACAAATCGATGGTCGGAGTTCACCAACCGACATTATGAATAAATGCCAAGAGTACTGTGTTCGGTGGACATTGGCGTCGGTACGTCAACATCTGTGTAATACTATGACTACAGAAGAGGCGTCGGTCTGTGCTAATGCCGTGTGGAGCGATGGACATCAATATTTGATTTCAATGGCGACGATGTTATTGGACCCATCAGCGCGTCAGTGTTACGACGCGTGGTTGGACGCGTGTAAACGAGGAACACCCGAGGTCGTTGCGTTAACACTTGCGCGAATGCAATGGTTTAATGGTACCTCCGAGTTGTTTAAATTTTCCGACACGATGTTAACGTGTTTGAAAAATACCCAAAACATCAAGTCTATTCCGTTGACTTCAACTCGGACTTCGTCGAAGAGAACTCGGACCCCGTCGAAGAGAATACAAACCAAACCTCTGTGTCGATTATGTCAATGTCAATTTAAATTCGATGAGAAATATTTAGTCGTACATTGTGATTGTACGACACGTGTGGGACATGTTGAATGTGTTCAGTCATTCTCATCACGCGTAGGGGGCAAATGTCCAGTTTGTCGTCAAAAACTATTAGAAAGGCACCAAATCTCCAAATATCTATTTTGGAATGTAAAGGAAAAATTTAAATTTATCGCCTAATTTTATTGTGTTATTGTTTCGATACAGTGTTTGTATAATATATGTATTTTACCACTTTTGTCTCTCACCGAATACGCATTATGTTGTTGGTCGATACAAGTTCCTTCGACAACACATCGAAATGTATAAAACCCGCCCACTTTTGTCCTGACTTGTGTTAAGAGTGTAATTGGAACATTTTCTACAATACCATATTCATGAAGACTACCATAGCTATCCAATTCCACCTCATTACCCCCCTCGTCTTTGATTATACTCGTCGATGTCTGTAAGAAAAACTCAGTCCCTGGTGTAATCCATTGCATTTCGACTAATTCGTGTATCAAACCTTGTATTGAGGTGCATCGAATGGCAGTTTGGTGTTCCTCCATTTGTACTACGATTGTTTTGTAGTCGGAGTGCATTTCTTGAACAAATGTCGTCAAGTATTGGAGACATTTTTCGGATGGTTGTATTCTGGTTGTTTTCCATTGATTGTACCACTGAAGTACTTCGACATTTCCACTTGCACGTTGGTATACTTGTTTAACCTGTGGGTTTAAAGCGCGTTGAATGCTACGCATATAACTGGTGGGACATAGTTGACGCGTTGACCATGAATCATGTAAGAGCGTGTATTCAACAAACGGCGAACCACCAACCGCAATCAACGCAACCACTTCACGAGTATCGTCTAATTCTTGAGAGCAAAAGACACCCGTACGTTTTTTAAACAAGGAGTCGCGTTGAATTGTACGCGTGGGTGTATTTACCAAGGAATCTATACATTTATAGACACCGTTGTGGCATTTTACGGTGACATAATGTCCATCGAACGCGACGATATAACCAACAAACGTCGGATTTGCTTCGACGGACGGTATAAAAAACTCGGATGGTATTTTTTGAATGTCTATTCGTTGTGCCCATTTCCCTTTTGACAACAATACGTCTTTCAGAACTTCAATGGAATAATCACCATACTGTGGATTGAACATCGTTTCTCCAAACGATTTGAGTTCCAATTGTTTGGCACTGGTGTCCATTTCTTCACGAGTCACAATATATGCACCATACATATTTTGTAGACATCTCATACCACATGTCAGGTCACCATGTTGTTTGACCACAATGGGTTCGGAGAGCGTGCCTGGGAATGTTTGATAGGGACTGGCAGAACTGTCGGAACTGACGGAACTAACGGGACTGTCGGAACTAACGGAACCGCGTTCTTCCGATGTCGAAAAATAGTTGAAATTTTTATTGGCACCAAGTTCCAAATCCCGTTGTAATCGAAATAATATTTGTTCTCGATTACCAATCATGATACACAAACAGATGTACTTTTATACGTCCCATTTATACGTCCCATTTATAAGCCGTTGTCCCTGTCGATAACGAACGTTGTTGTGCGATGTCGGGAGGGTCAAATAAACTACGACATAACCGACTAAAATCCATAGAACCATATAAAATACCACGGTAGTCCCTCCTTACCATCAACAACCACAGTTGGAAAGCTTCTGTAAACGTACCATGTGGTACCAGATGTATAAGACCTCTGTGCATCACGTCGTAACGCCGTCGCCTTTCGATGACAATTGGAATTACCATATGTGGTATTTTTTCTCGATGTATCCATGATTTTTCGGAAGAACAAAAGAAGAAATCTTTGAATGAAACAGAATAGGTGGACATGAAATGTGCATGTACCATTTGTAAAAAAAGTCCATCGTTGACCCTCTTGTCTTTAAACAATTCTTCCGGTTTACCATAACTCGTCAAGTGGTTTAATTTGTCCAGGACTGCTAATGGTCGGTTTTCTGCTACCGCTTGATAGGCTGATACGCGCGAACCTCGTGCGTTATAGGAGGCACGAGAAGCATCAGACAAACGACCAAGATTTTCCCATGTTAAGTCTTGGACACGGTCTCGAAATTTACGGATTTTTAGATGTCGCGTTTCTGTGGCTACAAAATCGTCCCAACGAGTGGGTGGCATATCTTTAATGACAGGAACGGTGTCCCACATTGTATATTGTGCGAATGAACGTCGTATGCTCATAAATCGCACATATAATTGATAAAATAGGGCAGGGTGTATTTGGTATTCGTTATCATCAAGTTTCACACGGTGTTTACGAATATCAAAATGTTCCGCACCAGTGGTATGTGTAATAAACCACGCTGCGCGAAATTCAAGTGCATCCAGATAAATAAAAATATGATGGTCAAGTGTCTTCAAGTCATACCATTGCAATTCTAACGCGTCCAATGCGTTGAGAATGTCCGAAATTGTAAATGTAGCGGTATCATACGAGATGTGTGTTCTCAAGCGATGTTTTTTCATCCAAATACGGGTGTCCATCGGAATCACAGTGCAGCCAGCCTTCGACGTTAACCAACGACACATTGTAATACAGGCATATACAAACATTCCTTCACACCACCCCTTTAATTGACCAGGAATTCGACCAAACAGCAAATTCCAAGCTTCAAAGGCGTACAATTCCAATTTCTTTGATAAACGCATATACGGTAAATCGTCGTTTTCGTCCACAATCATCGACCCATCGGCATGGGACAACAAAATATCATACGTATCAAGCAAATACAAAAATAAATCGGCTTTCGAAGTGGAGGGTTCAAGGGAATAATTCACACATTCCGTTAATGTGTGACATCGGAAAATACTTTTATAATTAGAACTATACATATATAAACAGAATAGACAACTTATATACCTTTAACCCCATGTATTCTGAAATCCGCCAAATTTACCCCCACACATTTTCAACATGGACGTTCCCTTCATAATTGGAGCGACATATGGTTGTACAATCAGTTGTGCAATTTGGTCTCTCGGATGAATGGTATATTCATCGTCAGAAAAGTTAAATAATTTAACTTTTATTGAACCACGGAAATCTTCGTCCACGATACAACCAAATGGCACGATATCGTGACAGAGGCCAGAAACAGTCACACCTTCAATTTTACCATAATGTAACCGAGGTAATTCAATCACTACTTGGGTATCAATGACGACAGAACCTCGAGGGGGTACAACTTCGGCGATGGGAGAATATATTTCAAATCCAGCGGCTCCTTCTGACCTACGAATGGGTAAACACCATTCTGGTGCAACAACTTTGACAACACTCGCTCCCAATTGGCCAAATCCATGCCTCTCAAACGGTAGAGGTGTCAGAGACTTAATTCTTAATAAGTCTAACGGTAATACGGCTCGGGACAATTCGAAGTGTGGTAATTCAGGATGAGGCTTCATGAAACTGGTCATTTGTGATATCTGAATGTCTGTCAATCGAAGATTAACATATGTTGTACTTTTTATCATTTTAATGTTAACTTTCTTCTTCGGAGTGGGGCCGAGACGCGTAAACAATGTATTCTGACTAATTTGTGTGGAAAATCAAATTCGATTTGTGTACAGAATGAACGACATTCATGCATCACTGTTTCAAAGGAATCCAACACCATTATATCGACAATATGTAGTTCCAGTAGATACATATCCGGTGTCGAAGTGTCGACGCGTACTTCGAACTGACATTCGATTTCCGGCATCGCGTTAAGACGCAATAATAATTGCTTGAGACATTTTTGGTCTCGTTGGTCAACAGAACTTAAGTCACACGACGTCACCACCGAATCTTTGGCGCGTTTTCTTTTCGGCTTCCGAGTTGGTTTCTTCCCAACGCGCCAAATGTCAATACGGACGAGTTCTTGTGCTGTTGAAATATGAATGTTGCGAATATGGTCGTTCATATCGCGAATATTCTGAAAATCGGTCATAGACATTGACGGCAGACCACGGATAGCAAGGTTATATCGCGTTGGAAACTTCGTATTTGTTGACAACACCAGACCAGATTTGACAGCACCGTTGATTGAAGAAATATAATGCAACGTTTTTTCAATGAACGCGTTTTCCTCTTGTTGTAGAGCCACTGGTTTTTTCACTCGAACCAAGGATATCTCTCGGGATTTAGTAGATGTAGTTGGTGGAAAGAATAACTTGCCAGTACCAATAGAGCTGAACGAATCCACCATTGATTAGTAGCAGATACCACCCTTCTTTTATACTCAATATTAATATCAATATTTCCAGAAGAAGTATTAAGACGTGTTTTGATGTAACAAGCTTGATACTTACGAGCTATACGTGACCACTCTTCAATATCATGGTCTTCAACGGCATCCACAAACGATAGTCGTAATTTGACACCTGTCGTGTAGTTTAAAATCCCAACGTATACAATTTCCAAATCAACATTTTGTTCTGCAAAATCGGACGCATACAAGGCTTCAATGATTTTCTTGACATTTTCTTGAATATGTCCCGGTAAATATGGATTGGAAACTTCCATTATACGACTGGTGGAGACTACTATATACCATCTGACATTAAATCAAATATGTTAAGAACAAGCGTACAGCATATTCCAACTCATAATCCGAACAAAATGGACTTTGGTACATGGGAAGTTCGACAACAAGTTGATGATTTCCTCCAGGGTCTATCGAACTTTCAAAGACTCGTTATTCAATTCTGTCACATTTCATTTGGCAAAAATCCAAAAATAATTGATTTCAAACGTATTTTGAATACGTTTCATAATCAACATTATCATAAATTTTTGTATGATAACCAAGATAGAACATCGGAATGTCGTGCTTTTATCCAATGTCTCCACGAATTTGAAGGTATTGTGAAACCAACCAAAAATGATTATTCGACATTATTAACAACATTGCAATCATTTCAACAACACGAACTTCCAGGTGGTCATTTCCATAAAATACCCTTTATATTTACTGACCAATCTATCGGCAAATGGTTTTACGATGAAGTCTTGCATAAAAAAACAATGAAAGAGATATTTATTAATGACACAGTAAAGAATGGGATATGGACCGGACATACAAAGTGTCCTGCGAATACACTTAACGAAGACTCGCCACATCGATTAGTTGTACCGTTAACCGACAACAGAAAGAAATTCTATCGAAATTACATCAGGATAACATTCAAGTTCACCAGGATTTTGTTAAATATAAAGACAACGATGACCCTTATAAAGACATTCAATTGGCACATCTCCACCGGAACCACCATTCAGTTCAAACAATCTCCGACAAATACAAACAATTAACACAGTTCCATCATGATGTAAAACAACAATTTCACGAATCAAAGCAAATGTTGTCGCTCAATAAACAGATAACCCATCGTCAACTTGAAGAAATAAATACTATACGTCGCGAAATTGAAACGAAAAACAGAGAATTACTTCATAAAGACCATATTATATATCAACATAAAATGTATATACAAGGACTGAGATACCCACAGCAGGGATACCCACAACAGGGATACCCACAACAGGGATACCCACAACAACAGGGATATCAACAACAGCAGAGATATCCACAGCAGAGATACATACAGACAGAATACCCACAACAGAGATACACACAATAATGATAAATCTTTTTTTTTTTGAAATTCCCGACGTATTTATTTATTTGTTGATATCGTCTTGAGTTCATCCGTGAGTTTAGCAATGTTTGCCTTCAGTTTGTCTATTTCTTCGTCATTATTGACGCCACTATAGAACATTTTTTGAATTTTTTGAATTTGTTTCCTACAAATAGGACATATTCCACTTCTGTTGAATTCTCTTTTTGAACAGAGTGTACACATACAGGCATGTCCACAGGGTAAGAATATCGTATCAATACATGACACATTACAAGCCAAGCATAATTTCTGATGAGGGTCGTCGCACGGTTCGGGTTCCGTTATTATTTGTATGAAACTCCAGTAGTTTTTATATATTGTGGCAGGATTGACTCGTACATATTTGTCACCCATACGAAATATGTGATAGTAAAAGATATCTCCATCGTCAAATTTCACGCAATAGCGTGAACAATTGACGGGTACTGTAGCACACACTTTATTGATAGTAACCTGTGTAATCGTCCCGTCATAGGAATTATTACTCTTATCACTGGGGTCATGAAAAACACAGGTTACTCGTGAACCAACTAACGAGGAATCCACAAGCCAACCGTCCCCGTTACCTTTAAATGTAGTTACAGACTTGCGATATTTATTAAATTGCATTTTAAAACGTCTTATGATAGAAGTCCATTGCTTGTCAGTTATCGAGCTACGGACTATACCGTGTATATATTTACCAATCCAATCTTTCAATTTGACATTATTTAAAGCTTTGACTGGATTTTGAAGGTGGAGGTGAATATTCCCAAATAAAGCGCTGAAATTTCTCCCCTTTTCGGTGGGATGATGTGGGTTCCAAGGTTGCATCGTTTGAAGAGGGAGACCTTATATATGGTAAATTGTTGATTAGTGTTTTTATTACGTGTCGTAAGTACAATCGGTGTTAGTGTTTTTATCATGTATTGTGAGTAGCATCGGTATTTGTGGAGGTGGTGGACACTTACAACATGTCAATGCGAGGTGAGCCCATTGTCCCCATGAGTCTGAATATGGGTTTGTGAGAAATTTTTCGTTGAAAAAAGCGTTCAGAATAAATTGTTTGTGTTTAATTTTTTTGAATTGTACTGCCGCTAAAAATATGGACAGTACAACTTTTCCAAATGCGTAGACATCCATCCGTTTTGATTTTATTGAATCTAAACATGTCCATCTATTGACTACTTTGTCGTCTATTATATAATTTTCAGTTCCACAATATCTAAATTCCTCTAAACTTGTTGCAAAATCAAAATCGATAAATTTCGGCAGACCGTTGTGAAATATAATATTTTCTGGTTTAATATCACGGTGAGCAATCCCATGACTGTGTAAAAAATATATGGCTGAACGGATATGTTGAAGATGTCGCTGCATTAGTGTCCACTGGAACGGTTGTCGCATATATTCAAATAAATCCGGTCCTGCAAATTCCATGTTTATAAAAATGCTCAGAGGACAGTCACGAATTATCTTTAAGGGTTGGAGAAGATAGTGTGAATTCGGAAGTGTCATAATTTTTGAATTGCGGATTTCGACACCTAATGATAAGTCGGGAGTAGTTTCAACGTTTTTTTTCCAAAATTTCCCCTTATCATCGGTAAAAAAAGAATTGTTGAAGGAACCGCTCACAGTGACCAATGGTTTGAACGTACTTGGTTGAACCTCGTGGTCTAAAGCTGACTGTTTACAACCCATTTGACAAAATAGTATTGGGTTTTTATAGGTTCAACCACCGACTCACTCGGTAGTATTGTGTATTTAATACTTCATGATAGAATAAAATGCGTCTTGTCGCAGCATCTATTTTTTCCAATGGTGGTCATGAACATGTCCAACAATTGAATTTTGTTTCTTATTTCAGTCGAAAATCTGTTTCTGAATTATTACGTGTGTTGGTCCAAGCTGTTGCTGATTCGATGGAAGACCATCGCAAAATATTTGAACATCCACCTTGGCAACTTGTTTGTCATCGCATTGGTGACAATGTGACTGTCCTCGTCACAGATAACGAATACCCCACCTCAGTGTCCTTTGAACTATTGCAGCGACTACACAACGCACCAGAATGTGTACATCGTATGCTTGACGAGTGTCAAGAACCATATGCTATTAGTCCCTTATTTCGAGTGAAATCTCAACTGAATGAGACAATGGTCATTATGCACGAGAATGTAGAGCAACTTATCCAGCGTGGACATGACATTGACGAGTTGGTGGCAAGGTCAGAAAATTTATCGGTTCAGTCACAAATGTTTTACAAAGTGGCAAAAAAACACAATCGGTGTTGTGAATTACAATGATGAAATTATTTTTTAAATACTTCCTTCTTTTTTAAATACTTCCTTCACCTGTTCAACTTTTTTGAAAAACCATGAAATAATTGAATTTCCAGCGTTCATCTCCACCGAACTTCGGATAGGCATTGGTCTTGGCTTTGGTGGTGGTGGGTCGATAAACATGTCGTATCAAATATAAGTCACTTTATAGTCTTATTTAGAAGAACAACAAAAACCCACACATACATGACAAAAAACATCACAACACTGAACACAACGTCGAAGATGGTCAACACAAACATTTTGTTCACATAATGGACAATGTTCGGTATATCTCGGACGTCGAAGTGCGTAACAATGTGGACAATCGTGAATAGTTTCAATTGATTTGACATACGATTTCCAATCACCACAAACGTTTTCGGAAGTTGTTTTTGTTTGCCTGTTCACTTGGCGGACTCGAGTAATGTCGACCGGGGACAAAAAAGTCATAACGACAGACGTCACACTTGTCTTCGGTCCAAATGAGAAATCCATTTCGTCAACATTGTATTAATACAATTGATTTTACACATACTTGGAACATACTTGGAACATACTTGGAAAATCCATCCTAATATGAATAGATCAAGTATAAACGATAAACAAACAATATAATGTTGGAAGAG
>Ga0209302_10000137_pt1 | contig 46395 bp, 49 predicted proteins | sample ArcOceMetagenome_2_FD_187445 | JGI IMG/M metagenome (GOLD analysis project Ga0209302, IMG submission 187445) | Marine eukaryotic phytoplankton communities from Arctic Ocean - Arctic Ocean ARC135M Metagenome (SPAdes) (version 2) | ecosystem: Environmental > Aquatic > Marine > Oceanic | place...
TATCACTCGAAGCAGTGATGGAAGCGAAGACTCTCATGATGGCGACGCACAATATCTTCTCACCTTCCAGTGGTAAGCCGATTTTGACTCCTTCGCAGGACATCGTCCTAGGTTCTTACTTCCTCACACTTGACCCACCGGTCAAGCCAGTCGAAGGCAAGCGTCTGTCCATGCTCGTCAGCTCTGACGAAGTGGAAACCGCCGTTGCTGATGGTGCGTTCAAGGATCACGATTGGATCAACTACATCAATCCTGACTATAATAAGGCAGAAACACCTTACGGTAACACAACCAAGAAGATTATTCGTACCACGATCGGTCGAGTGGTCTTCAACACCATCTGGCCAAACGAGCTAGGGTTTATCAACTTCCCAGTGCCTAAGAGCAAGCTGGGTGATTTGATTCTTCAAACCTACAAAACTGTCGGCCGTGTTCGCACAGTTGAGACGCTCGACATCCTTAAGGACGTCGGTTTCAAGGTTGCAACTCGTGCGGGTGTCTCCATCGGTATCGATGACATGATCATCCCGCCTACCAAGCCAGCAATTGTTGCTGCTTCTCGTAAGCGCATCGACGAGGTCGAAGGTCAGTATGGTAAGGGTATCATCACCGAAGGTGAGCGTTACAATAAGATCATTGATATCTGGACTGGTTGCACCGACGAAATCGCGAAGGCAGTATTCCATGAGTTGAAGACCAATGGCGGTAAAGATACCGTGAATCCGGTTTACTTGATGATGGACTCAGGTGCTCGTGGTAACAAGCAGCAGGTCCGTCAGTTATGCGGAACTCGTGGTTTGATGGCCAAGCCGTCTGGTGAAATTATCGAACGTCCGATTCTCTCGTCTTTCCGTGAAGGTCTATCCGTTCTCGAATACTTCATCTCGACTCACGGTGCTCGTAAGGGTCTAGCCGATACCGCTCTTAAAACTGCGGATGCCGGTTACCTCACTCGTAAGCTCTGTGACGTGGCGATGGACTGCATCATCGAAGAATATGATGATGGCAACCGTGACGGTGTCTGGAAGCATGCGATCTACGAAGGTGACGACGAAATTGTCAGCCTGTATGATCGTATCGAAGGGCGTTGCTCATCGAACGATATTAAGAACCCACTGAGTCCTGATGAGATCCTCGTCAAGAACGGTGAGCTCATTACCGAGGCAGCTGCTAAGCAGATCGAAGATCTGGGCATCGAGCGCGTGAAGGTTCTTTCTTCACTCACCACTCGTAAGAAGGTCGGCATCACTGCACTCGAATACGGCATTAATCCGGCGACAAACGCCATGGTTGAACGTGGTTCTGCAGTTGGTATCATCGCCGCTCAGTCGATTGGTGAGCCGGGCACGCAACTAACAATGCGAACATTCCACATCGGCGGTATCGCGAGTGGTGTGCTTAAGAATCCTGAAATTAAGATCCGCGTCGGTGGTAAGGTTCAATACCGTGGCCTCCGTATCGTGCAGACTGCTGATGGCGCAAATATCGTTCTCAACAAGACTGGCTCTGTCCAGATTCTTGATGAAGACGATCGCGAAATCGAAATCTACAAGATCATCGTTGGTTCGGTTCTGACCGTTGCTGATGGTGGTTCGATCAATAAGGGCGACATCCTCGCCATGTGGGATCCGCACAATATTCCGATTCTCTCCGAGAAGGCTGGTCGTATCGGCTACCACGAAATGATCCCTGGGGTCACCGTGAAGCGCGAGCTCGACGAGTCCACTGGCCGTATCGCGACTGTCGTGATCGAGCACAAGGAAGACCTTAACCCGCAAGTCGAGATTCTTGACGACGCTGGCAAGGTGATCGCTACCTATGCGATTCCGACTGGAGCGCAGCTCTCCGTCAATGAAGACGACGAGATCGCACCGGGCACCATGCTTGCGAAGACACCACGTCAGGCGTCCAAAACGCAGGATATTACTGGTGGTCTGCCGCGTGTTGCTGAGCTCTTTGAAGCACGCCGTCCGAAGGAAGCCGCAGAAATGGCTAAGATCGACGGTATCGTTTCGCTGGATGGCACTGTTCGCGGCAAAAAGAAGCTCCTCGTCACTGATCCTGAAACAGATCAAGAAGAAGCGCATCTCATTCCGCACGGTAAGCACCTAACTGTTCAGGTCGGTGATTTGGTCCATCGTGGTCAGCACCTCACTGAAGGTGGTGCCGATCCGCACGAAGTGCTCGACATTCTCGGACCATCGGCTGTTCAGGATTACCTGATCGCTGAGATTCAGAAGGTTTACCGCCTCCAAGGTGTTTCCATTAATGATAAGCACATTGAGGTGATCATCTCGCAAATGCTCAAGAAGGTCCGAATCACTGATCCAGGTGACTCTGATTTCTTCTGGGGTGAGCAAGTTGACCGCTTCATGTTCATGAGCGCCAATGATCATATCGAAGATGCTGGTGGCATGCCTGCTGAAGGTGAGCCAGTGCTCCTCGGTATTACCAAGGCGTCTCTTGAGACAGAGTCCTTTATCTCTGCCGCGTCCTTCCAAGAAACCACACGTGTTCTCACCGACGCTTCTACACTGGGCAAGGTTGATAATCTCAAGGGCTTCAAGGAAAACGTCATTATGGGGCACCTCATTCCGGCTGGAACAGGCTTGCCTGTTTACCGTAACCTCCGCATCGACACGCTCGGTGCAGAGCCGGTGCAGTTGACTCCAGAAGAAGCTGCAAAGCTAGTGGAAGGCGTTGCCATCCCAGCTCCAGAGCCGACTCCAGAAGTCGAAGTGGCCCCTGAAGCCGCAGCTGAAAACACCGAAGCTGCTGAAGCACCGGCCGAAGTCGCTAAAAGCGAAGAGGCTAGCTAATCCGTTTCAATCCTTTACAGAGGCGGGCAGATCAAACACTGCTCGCCTCTTTTTATCTCTCAATTAAACAATCTAAAAATATCGCCAGTCGGATCGTGAAAAAAATCAAGAATAATTCTTGCACAGCTTTTTCAAAGCGCTACTTTCGCCGTCTTTCTCAAAATCCAGCGATTCAAATTTTCAATGCCTACAATTAATCAACTCGTCCGCAATCCGCGTATTGTGCAGAAGGAGAAGACGAAGTCACCTGCACTTCGCGCTAATCCATTCCGCCGCGGCGTCTGTGTCCAGGTCATGACACGTACACCTAAAAAGCCGAATTCCGCTATCCGTAAGGTGGCAAAGGTTCGTCTTACTAATGGAATCGAAGTCATCGCTTATATTCCTGATGAAGGTCATAATCTTCAGGAGCACAGCATCGTCCTCGTTCGCGGTGGTCGTGTGAAGGATCTTCCTGGTGTTCGTTACCACATCGTGCGTGGCACACTTGACTGTGTTGGTGTTGAAAAACGCCGCCGTAGCCGTTCTAAATACGGTGTTAAGCGTCCTAAGGTCGCTAATTAACGGATTAATCATTAAACGTATTTTATTATGTCACGTCGTAGACAAGCCGTTAAACGCCCTTTAATTCCAGACCCACGCTATAATAGCGAAGTGGTTACCACTCTGGTTAACATGATCATGGAGCGCGGTAAGCGCACTGTTGCTCAACGCATCGTCTACACTGCTTTCGAGCGTGTAAGCGAAAAAGTAGGCAAGGGTGATCCAGTTGATTTGATTATGGGTGCCCTTGAGAATGTTCGCCCTAAGCTTGAAGTGAAGAGCCGCCGCGTAGGTGGTGCTACATACCAAGTGCCGGTCGAAGTATCATTTGATCGCCAGCAGAGCCTCGCTTTCCGTTGGATGGTCGGAGCTGCTCGTAAGCGCAAAGGCGTTCCTATGAATGAAGCACTTGCTGACGAGATCGTCGATGCCTACAACAATACCGGCGCGATCGTTAAGAAGAAGGAAGAAACACACCGTATGGCTCAAGCAAACCGCGCGTTTGCTCACCTGCGCTGGTAGTTTCGGTTCCTGCTTCGCCCCCTGTTCTTTTCCAGTCCATTTCAATGTCCGCTACTATGTCAGCCAGTGTAAACTCGTCGAAACGTATGTTCCCCTTGGAGCATACGCGTAATATCGGTATAGTTGCACATATTGACGCGGGCAAAACTACCACGACCGAGCGTATCCTCTTCTATACGGGCGTCGTCCATAAAATGGGCGAAGTTCATGAGGGGAGCGCGGTCACGGATTGGATGGATCAAGAGCGTGAGCGAGGTATTACAATTACCTCTGCTGCAATTTCATGTAATTGGACGAATCAGCACGGCTCTTACGCCGGTATTCAGAACCAGATTAATATTATCGACACCCCTGGGCACGTCGATTTTACCGCCGAAGTGGAGCGTTCACTTCGAGTGTTAGATGGGGCAGTCGGCGTATTTTGCGCCGTTGCCGGCGTCCAGCCGCAGTCCGAAACGGTCTGGCGACAAATGACGAAATACAATGTGCCGCGCATTGCATTCGTAAATAAGATGGATCGCACCGGAGCGGACTATTTCACTGCAATTGAGACCATGCGTGAACGCTTGGGCGCCAATGCACATCCGATCTTCATTCCAATTGGAGCTGAAGAGGGCTTTAAGGGACTCATCGACCTCGCCTCCATGCAGGCGACACTGTATGATCCAGCTGATGGGTCTGGTATGACAGTCGAGGTGACCGACATCCCGGCCGACTATATCGACCAGGCTGAGGAGTACCGCGAAAAGCTGATTGAAGTACTAGCTGACTTTGATGAAGGCCTCGCCGATAAATATCTCGAAGGTCAGGAGCTGACTGCCGATGATATTCGCAGGGCGATCCGTACTGCCACGATTTCGCTCGATTTCTGTGGCGTCATGCCAGGTAGTGCATTCAAGAACAAGGGTGTTCAATCTGTGCTTGAGTCAGTCGTTAACTTCTTACCGTCGCCACTGGATGTGCCGCCGATGGTGGGCGAAGACTCGAAGGGGCGTCCCGTTGAGATAAAACCAGACGACAATGCAAAGCTGACAGGCCTTGCGTTTAAGCTGATGAATGACGGCTACGTCGGTAAGTTGGTGTTTTTCCGCGTTTACTCTGGCTCAATTTCTAAAGGCTCTGTGCTACACAATTCGCGCACAGGTAAAGTCGAACGTATTTCCCGTCTCCTCATTATGAAGGCGGATGCCCGCGAAGACATCGACACGGCATACTCCGGCGACATTTGCGCGTTGGTTGGTGCGCGTGATGTCGTGACCGGTGATACACTTTGCGCCAAGGGCTATGATGTGCGCATTGAGCCACCGACATTCCCAGAGCCAGTGATCTCGATGTGTATCGAGCCGAAAACTACTGCCGATCAAGAGAAGATGGCGCTCGGTCTTCAACGCCTAGCTGAAGAAGATCCGACCTTCGTTGTTAGTACCGACGAAGAAACCGGTCAGACATTGATCGCTGGAATGGGGGAGTTGCACCTAGAAATTATTAGAGACCGCCTATTTCGGGAATTCAAAGTGGGGGCCGAAGCTGGTCGTCCACAGATTGCTTATCGCGAAACGATAACCACTCCGGCGGAAGGCGACGGCAAGTTCGTCCGCCAATCCGGAGGTAAGGGGCAGTATGGGCATGTCCGTATTAAGGTCGAACCGCTAGAGCGTGGCGCAGGTATTGAAGTGATCGATAAAACGGTCGGAGGCGTCATTCCTAAAGAATTTATCAAACCAGCAATGGATGGCATTAAAGAGGCGACGTGCAATGGCACCGTCGCGGGCTATCCAGTGGTGGATATCAAAGTAACACTTTTCGACGGTTCTTTCCATGAAGTCGATTCCTCAGAAATCGCATTTAAAATGGCGGGCATTTTTGCTTTCCGTGAAGCGATGCTTGTCGCGGGTCCAATCTTGTTGGAACCGCTCATGCATGTGGAAGTCGAAACCCCGGAAGATTATCAGGGCGACATCATGGGCGACTTGAATCGCCGCCGCGGGCAGATACAAAAGATCAATGCGAAGCCCTCGTTCATATCAATTTCGGCCCTCGTTCCCCTCGTGGAAATGTTCGGCTATTCGACGATCATGCGATCATTGAGCAAAGGCCGTGCTTCCTTTAGCATGGAACCCGAGCGCTTTGATGAAGTGCCGTCGAACGTAGTAAATCAAATTCTAGAAACATCCACTCGTGGGAGATACTAGCCGTAGGCATTTTGGATTATAATCTTAATTCTAATCTTATTCTTAATCCTCCGTCGTTTTTTAAGCATCACATAAGTAACACCTTAACCAAACTAAATATATGAGCACACCACGTATCCGTATCCGCCTTAAAGGCTTCGATTATCGCGTCATCGACCAGTCTGCAACAGACATCGTTGAAACCGCAAAGCGCTCAGGCGCGCGCGTTACCGGCCCCGTGCCACTTCCGACTCACATCGGAATGCTCACGGTGAATCGTTCTCCGCACGTTAATAAAAAGTCCATGGACCAATTCGAAGTCCGTACGCACAAGCGCTTGATCGACATCATCGAGCCTACAGCAGCCACAGTGGACGAGCTAAAGAAGCTCAACCTCCCCGCTGGTGTTGATATCTCGATTAACGTTTAGTTAATTCGCGCAGGTGCCTTTGGCGCCAGATCTTATTTTCAAAAGCCCGTGCTCGCAAGAGCGCGGGTTTTTTGTGTGGTCAGCTTGGCTGGCTTCAAAATTTCGGAATAATGATTCGAATTTTTAAGGCTGAGGGGTTCGCGCTACGATTGGAAGTGTGGATTCAACTGGCATCGGTTGTATGTTTAAATGTTACCTGCGAGCGCGGTCCATTCGGTCGAAGGGCGTGCAATTATAGTTAAAAGATTGTGACTTTGCGCGGCTCTATGAGTAGCTGTGGAAGGCTTCGCAACCGTAATGGGAGACTGAGGTATGAGGGTGGAGATTGGCGATGGATTCTGAGTCTAAGCTTGAGGCTCCGCTCCAGTGCGATCTCTGGCGGATCTTCGGAGGGGGCAACTCGTACGTATGTCCCTTCATGTGCTTCGTGTGCTTTAGCGAAACGGGTGGTTTAAACTGCTGAGTTTTATTTCGCACAGATTATGGTCGTTTGAAACTGCTAGGACTGATCATGTCATGTCACTTAGTGTGGATCTGCTTCAATATAGCGGGATGTATATAGAGGGCCAGCGCGCTTTTGAGTGTTGAAAGTACCGCGTATAAAAAAATAATGCATTTTTTCTAAATAGGGGGTTGACGGGGCTGTGATTTAACTCTTTTTTCCGTCGCTCGCTTCCCATCTGAAGCGATAAATCACATTTTATTTTAACCACTAACGCAGGTCTCGCAAACGGAGCACTCCGCTCCACCTGCCTATTAGTATTATGAACATAGCCCTACTTGGTAAAAAGATAGGTATGACGCAGGTATTTGACGATGCAAATCGTTTGATTCCTGTTACTGTCATCGAAGCAGGTCCTTGCCCGGTCACACAGGTCAAGTCGACTGAGAAGGACGGATATGACGCCATTCAAATTGGCTTCCGTCAGCAAAAAGAGCACCGCCTGACTAAGGCTGCTCTTGGACACTTCAAAAAAGCAGGTGTTGAGCCGGTTGCAGAGCTCAGTGAGTTCCGCACTACCGGTGATACTGAAATCAACCTCGGCGATGTGCTGACAGTTGAGCACTTTGAAGCTGGCCAGAAAATTGACGTCATAGCGACAACTAAGGGGCGCGGCTTCCAAGGTGTTGTGAAGCGCTACGGTTTTGCTGGTGGTCCTGCATCCCACGGTTCCATGTTCCACCGTCGTGGTGGTTCTTATGGTATGTGTCAGTGGCCCGGCCACGTTATCAAGGGTAAGAAAATGCCAGGTCACATGGGTGATGTTTCGCGCACTGTTCAAAACCTTGTAATTGTTAAAGTGATTGCCGAAAAGAATCTGATCCTTGTTAAGGGCAGCATTCCTGGCTCACGTGGTGGCCTTGTCACCGTCCGCACTGCGATTAAAACAAAAGCCAATAAGGCGTAATCGAAGGGACATACTAAGATGAAACTCAATGTATACACAGCTGACGGGACTAAAAGCGAAGAGAAGGAATTCTCAGCGTTCCCCGCATTCACCGACGATAAGGGCATCGCTGCTCTTCGTCAGGTAGTCATCGCTCACCAAGCGAATCTTCGCCAAGGCAATGCGAGCACCAAGACGCGCGCTGAGGTTAGCGGTTCTGGTAAGAAGCTTTTCCGTCAAAAGGGAAGTGGTACGGCTCGTCAGGGTTCACGCCGCGTTCCGCATCAACGCCATGGTGGTGTTGCGCACGGACCAAAGCCACGCGACTACTCGCAAAAAATTAACACCAAGATGAAAGCACTTGCTTTCAGGCGTGCGTTGTTCAATCGCGCAACAGACGGTGGTATTTCTGTAATCGAGGCTTTTGAAGTAAAAGAGCCTAAGACTAAGCTTTTCGACAAGGTTCTCACCGCTGTGCTTCCTAAGCGCGGTAAGGTTTTGATCATCGACGATGCTTTTGAAACTAATGCTGCACTGGCTGCTCGCAACATCGACGGACTTTCCCTCGCTGAAGCAGGTAACCTCAGCACTCTCGATGTTGTCCGCTACCGCCACATTATTGTGAGCGCTAAGGGCATCGAAACTATCATCGCTCGTGCAAACGGAAGTAAGTAATGATTATTGCAAATACTATTCTACGCGAATTCCGCGTTACTGAGAAGGCTGCAAACCTTGCCGCTAACTTGAACCAATACACTTTCGAAGTGAACCCTCGCGCTAATCGCAAGGAAGTCGCTCGTGCAGTGGAGAAGGTGTTCAACGTGTCAGTAACCAAAGTAAACATTCTTAACAGAAAGCCTAAACCAAAGGCAGATCGCTCTCGTGGTGGTCGTCCTGGTACCAAAGGTGGCCTAAAAAAGGCCATTGTTAGCCTTAAGGAAGGAGATAAGATCGACCTCGTCTAAGACGATAGAGACCTAAATATCATGGCACTCGTAAAATCCAGACCTTTGACTCCAGGCACTCGTTTCCTAATCCGAAACAAGGCCGACGTCTCCAAGAAAAAGCCTGAGCGTCAGCTCACGACTTACAACCACAAGAAGAAGGGCCGTAATTGCTACGGTCGTATCACTTCTCGTCGTCGTGGTGGTGGTCACAAGCGCGCTTACCGTATCATCGACTTCCGTCGCGATAAGCTGGACATCCCAGCCAACGTGCAGGCAATCGAGTATGATCCGAATCGTACGGCTAACATTGCTCTACTCGCTTATGCGGATGGTGAAAAGCGCTACATCCTCGCACCTCGCGGTGTCAAGGCTGGCGATAAGCTCATCAACTCCAGCGTACGTATCGAGTTCTCACCCGGTTTCAGCATGCCTCTCGCAGTGATCCCGCCAGCAACGAAGATTCACGCAATCGAATTGCACCCAGGCCGTGGCGCTCAAATCGCCCGCTCTGCTGGTCAATCCGCTCAGCTTGTTTCGATTGATGGCGAACGTGCGACGGTGAAGATGCCTTCCGGTGAAATTCGTTTTCTCAACTCTCGTTGCCGTGCAACGATCGGTGAAGTCGGCAATCATGAGCACAGCGGACAGAGCCTCGGTAAGGCTGGTCGTAATCGCTGGCTCGGACGTCGCCCTCGCGTTCGTGGTGTTGCGATGAATCCTGTCGATCACCCTATGGGTGGTGGTGAAGGCCGCACCTCTGGTGGTGGTCACCCACAGTCTCCTTGGGGCCAGCTCTCGAAGGGATTCCCGACACGTAAGAAGTCCAATCCAACTAATTCGCAGATTCTCGTTCGCCGTAACGGTCGTCAGCTCAAGAAAAAAAAGTAAACTCTCTTAGCTATGTCTCGTTCAATTAAAAAAGGTTTCTTTGTCGATCCGCATCTTGCCAAAAAGGTAACTGTGGCTCAGGCCAACAACGATCGTAAGCCGATCCAAACTTGGTCTCGTCGTTCAACGATCACTCCTGACTTCGTCGGTCTCAACCTCAACGTCCACAATGGTCGCAGCTTTCTGCCCGTTTATGTGACTGAGAATATGGTTGGCCACAAGCTCGGGGAGTTCTCGCCAACTCGCACGTTCAAGGGCCACCAGGCCGCCAGTAAATAAGTAAACCTCTTATTACGTAATGCACCTTTTGTCCGCACAACGCTACTCAAAGCTTGCTAGCCTGTTCCTTTTCGGAGCACTGGTTGCCGGTAGCGCTGTGCGTGCGGAAGTTCCCGCTTTCGTCAAAGAGTCGATCTACAGCCCGAACGCAGCTACCGTCTCGACGGTGGTTCCTGCTCTTGCCACAGACCTCGTCATTCTTGACGGCGGACTTGAGCAAGGTATGCGCCTCGGAATGGTATGCCGCGTATCCCGCGGTGCATTACCGATCGGCGAATTGATTATTATCGAATCTAGAAGCGACCGCTCCGCAGCACTTATTCTTGAGCTGGTCGACGACTCCACCATTCAAGCGGGAGACATTGCCCGCGTAAAAACACTTCAAAACAGCTGAATCTCATGCAGGTCCAAGCCTATACCAAATACGCCCGTATGTCGCCCCGCAAGGTGCGCGATATCACCCGTGCCATCCAAGGCCGTAATGCTGCCGAAGCAGTCGAAATCTTGCGCTTTATTCCGCGCAAGTCAGCTCGTCTCGTCAGCAAAACGCTTCAGTCGGCTATCGCCAACGCGGAAAACAATAACAACCTGTCATCGGATGCACTCACTATTGAGTCTGCAGTTGTTGAGCAAGGTCCTACGTTTAAGCGTTTTCGCCCCGCAGCTCGCGGTTCCGCGCATCCTTACAAAAAAGCCACAAGCAACATCCGTATCGTCCTTACAGACGAGGCTTAAGTTAACACGACACCGATTTTATTATGGGACAGAAAGTTCATCCAACCGGCTTCCGCCTTGCAGTAACCCGCGACTGGGATTCACGCTGGTATGCGTCTAAGCAAGAATTTCCAGGCTTCATTAAAGAAGACTACGAAATTCGTAAATTTCTAACGAGCAATTTGCGCTATGCATCTGTGCCTCGTATCTTCATTGAGCGTGCCTCTGGCCGTATTCGTGTGAAGATATTCACTGCGCGTCCTGGTGTTGTCATCGGCCGTAAAGGTGCAGAGCTCGACAAACTGAAAGATGGCCTCAATAAGGTCGTCAAGAAGGAGATCATGCTCGACATCCAAGAAGTGAAGCGCCCAGACCTCTCCGCTCAACTAGTTGCTGAGAACGTTGCTCTTCAACTTGAGCGTCGGATCGCTTTTCGCCGTGCGATGAAGCGCGCTGTGCAGACTACAATGGCAATGGGCGCGGAAGGTATCCGTATTCAGTGTGGTGGTCGTCTCGGTGGTGCTGATATCGCTCGTACCGAGCGTCAACACCAAGGTAAGGTGCCTCTTCAGACACTTCGCGCCAATATCAACTATGGCTTCAGCGAAGCAAGCACGGTCTATGGTCTCATTGGCGTGAAATGCTGGATCTGTCTTCCTGAGGAAGGCGAAGCTTAATTTTCACGTCATTAACGACATATTTAATCATTTAAACTGAGCGAACCATGGCATATCTTCCATCACGCACAAAATACCGCAAAGTTCACACTGGCCGCATCTACGGAACAGCCCAGTCGTGTAACGCGCTCGCTTTCGGCGAATTCGGTATCCAATCACTCACTCGTGGTCGCATGACTTCCCAACAAATTGAAGCTGCTCGTGTCGCCATGACACGTAGCCTCAAGCGTAAGGGTAAAGTATGGATCCGCGTTTTCCCACATAAACCGGTAACAAAAAAGCCAGCTGAAACTCGTATGGGTAAAGGCAAGGGTTCTGTTGAAAAGTGGGTCGCAGTGATCCGCCCCGGCACTATGCTTTTCGAAATCGCAGGCTGTACGCAGACTGCTGCTCAAGAAGCACTTCGCCTGGCTGACACCAAGCTTCCGTTCCACTGCCGCTTCGTGACTCGCGAAGACTACGCGTAACAATATTACACAAGGAATCATTTAATATGAGCACCACAAAAGATATCCGCGAAATGTCCGAAGTAGAAATCGAAAAGAAGCTACGCGACACGCACGACGCACACGTCCACCTCCGCCTGCGCAAGCAGACTGGCCAGGTCGAGCGCCCGCACGAATACACTCAATTGCGTCGCGAAATCGCACGCCTCGAAACCATTCTTAAAGAGAAGAAGTTGGCTGCGGCCTCTGCTTAATCTTAACAGACGACTAATACTATGGAAGCAACACGCAATTCCCGTAAGTCCCTGATTGGCACCGTTACTAGCCGTTCCGGTGACAAGACAATCAAAGTCACTTACCTCTACAAGATCCCACACCCGCTTTACCGTAAGGAAATTAAGCGTAAGACGGTGGTTCACGTACATGACGAGACAAATGACTGCTTCCTTGGTGACAAGGTTGAGATCATGGAAACTCGTCCTCTTAGTAAGCTCAAACGCTGGCGCGTAACTAAGGTTCTCGAAAGAGCACCGAAGGTAGGCGATCAAGCATAAGCCCTAAGTATATTCCTTTTAACCGTATAACGGAGATTTAGATATGATTCAGATGAACAGCCGCGTTTTTATCGCGGATAACACAGGTGCCAAGGAAGCGGAAATGATCCGTCGTCTAGGTCAAAACAAGCGCACTGCTGACGTTGGAGACGTAATCGTCTGCAACATCAAGGTCGCATCCACAGACTCGTCCGTTAAAAAGGGTGAAGTTGTTCGTGCTGTAGTAGTGCGCACAAGAGCTCCAATTCGCCGCGGCGATGGTAGCTACCTTCGCTTTGATAACAACGCAGTTGTTATTCTTACGCCCGATGGTAATCCCAAAGGCACACGTATTTTCGGACCGGTTGCTCGTGAGCTCCGTGCCAAATACATGAAAATCATCTCTCTAGCACCGGAGGTACTCTAATCATGGCTAAAACAATTAAACGCGAACAAGAAGTTGTCGTCATCTCTGGCTCACACAAGGGCAAACGCGGTAAGGTGTTGTCTGTTAAGGCTGGCCAGTCCGTCGTGATCGAAGGCGTCAGTCTTATCACTAAATTCCTCCCAAAGTCTCAAGAGAACCCCGAAGGCGGTTCTGTCGAGCGCGAAACTCCGATTCACTACTCGAATGTAGTGTTGGCTGAGAAATTCGACGCGAAGACTAAGTAAATGGAAGCTTGCCAGGCTGAGTAAATTACTCATTTTCACGCACTTTTCTAAAATCACATCGTCAATCCACTCAAAACCTAGTCGGGATAGAAATCCGACTTAACTCCGATGCAAATACCAGCACTTAAAACACAATACGCCGAAAAAGTCGTCCCTGAGCTTATAAAAAAGTTCGGTTACGCTAATAAGCACCAGGTTCCTTCGATCAAAAAGATCGTCATCAATTCGGGCTTTAGCGCGACTGATGACAAGAACCACATCCTTTACGTAAACCAGGAGATCGGTAAGATCGCTGCTCAACGTCCTGTTACTACTAAAGCAAAGCTTAGTATCTCGAACTTCAAGCTCCGTGAAGGTCAGCCGATTGGCGTGAAAGTAACACTGCGTGGCCGAGCCATGTATGAGTTCCTTAATCGTCTCATTCAAATCTCGCTTCCAGCGATTCGTGACTTTCGTGGCGTACCTGCAAAGCTCGATGGTCAAGGCAACTACACTCTAGGTGTTTCCGATCACTCGATCTTCCCTGAAATTAGTTCTGATGGCACTACAGCGACTATTGGTATGGATATTTGCATTAACACGAGCGCAAAAAATGACGCTGAAGGTCGCGAGCTACTCGCTCTCTTCGGCATGCCGTTTCGTAAAACAAGCACTGAAGTTGCCGAAGAAGAAGCAGCTGCTGCATCCGCTAAAGCATAACAGGAAGAATTTCTCATGGCTAAAAAATCAGCAATCCAACGTAACCTCAAGCGCGTCCGTCTCATCGAGAAGTTCGCCGCTAAGCGTGCAAATCTTAAAGCAATCCTTGCCAACCCTGAAACTCCAGATGAGGAGTTCTACAAGGCGCAAGCAAAGCTCACTAAGCTTCCTAAGAACAGCTCACCGATCCGTGCACGTAACCGTTGCTCTGTCACCGGTCGTCCACGTGCTTTCATTGGTAAGTTCGGTCTCTCTCGTCTCACATTCCGTGAACTTGCCACACAAGGCAAGATTCCTGGTGTGACAAAATCGTCTTGGTAATCCACCAAGGCACTCTACACCCACTGAAAACCCATTAGTTAGACTATGGCAGTTCACGATACAATCGGTGATTTCCTCACCATCATCCGCAACGGTAGTACCGGTCGCAAGGATGTCTGCATCACGCAGCACTCCAAAATGCGCGCCGCTATTGCAGCGATCCTTAAGCAAGAAGGCTACATCCGTAACTTTACGGAAGGCAAAGATGCACGTGGTTTTAAGACCATCGAACTGACTCTGAAGTTCGTTGGTAAGACTCCAGCCATCACTGGCATCGAGCGTCACAGTAAGCCAGGTCGTCGCCTCTATTACGGTGCAACCGAGATCCCACGTGTTCTCGGCGGACTGGGTGTTGCAATCCTTACAACTTCCAAAGGCGTAGTGCGCGCCCGTGATGCCCGTGAGTTGGGTGTTGGCGGTGAAGTGCTCTGCAAAGTTTGGTAATACTGAGACTACTATAATGAGCAGAATTGGTAAACTTCCTATCCCCGTCCTTGATAAGGCATCTGTGACTATTGACGGTCACACGGTCCGCGTCGAAGGCCCTAAGGGGAAACTCGAAAAGACTTTCGATCGTTCTACGAACATCGAGTTGTCTGACGGCGTAATCAATGTGACTCCTGCTGATAGCAGTCGTCATGCTAAAGCAATGTTCGGCACTGTCCGTTCTATCATCAATAATATGGTGATTGGTGTTGTTGAAGGCTACAAAAAAGAGATCGTTCTCAAGGGGGTCGGCTTCCGTGCTGTCCTTACTGGTAACGTTCTTGACCTTGCACTTGGTTACTCCCACCCATGCCTCCTGACAATCCCAGAAGGTATCACCGTTAAAATCGCTGAGAATACAAAGCTAACAATCGAAGGTGCTGATAAGCACATGGTTGGCGAAATCACAGCGACTATCTTTAATTACTACCCAGCCGAGCCTTATAAGGGCAAGGGCGTCCACATCGTCGGCAAATACGTCCGTCGTAAGGAGGGTAAGAAATCCGCTTAATTGAGGCATACATAACATGAAACTCGATAAGAAAAAATCTCTTTTACAAAAGCGCAAATGGCGCATTCGCAAGAAAGTCAACGGCACTGCCGAGCGTCCTCGTCTTGCTGTCACATTCTCTAACAAGCATATCTATGCGCAATGCATCGATGATGTAAAAGGCCACACTATGGTCTACGTTACATCGCTTACTAAAGATTCCACTCTTAAGGCAAACGCTGAGAGTGCACTTGCACTCGGTAAGACTGTTGCCGAGAAGGCAAAGGCAGCAGGCATCGAGTCTGTCGTTTTTGACCGTTCCGGTCGTCGCTACCACGGTTGCGTTAAATCATTTGCAGAAGCTGCCCGCGAAGGTGGTCTACAATTCTAGGGTTACCATATGAGCAGACAAAATAGATCATTCTCTCACAAGAAAGAGCCAGAAGAAGCACCAGAATACGTTGAAAAGGTGGTTCACATCAACCGTTGTGCAAAAGTTGTAAAGGGCGGTCGCCGTTTCAGCTTCTCTGCACTCGTTGTCACAGGTAATCAAAAAGGCGAAGTTGGAGTCGGTTACGGCAAAGCTAAGGAAGTTCCTGAAGCGATCCGTAAAGGCACAGAACAAGCCAAAAAGAACCTTATTACTATCAAACTCCGCGGCGACACAATCCCACACCACGTGTTGGGTGAAGCCGACGGTGGTAAAGTTCTTCTTCGCCCGGCATCGGACGGAACAGGCGTAATCGCAGGTGGCGGTTGCCGCGCGGTTCTTGAGTCTGTCGGCATCAAGAACATTCTTTCCAAGTCTCTCGGCTCGAACAATCACCTTGCAATGGTCAAGGCGACAATGGCAGCACTCGTGCAGCTACGTTCGAACGAGGAAATTAAAAACGTCCGCTTTGGTGATAAAGCTGAAGCATAAGGATTATTATAATGAATCTCGAAAACATTCCTACAATTAAAGGGGCAACCCATCCTACTAAGCGTCTTGGGCGTGGTGAAGGTAGTGGACACGGTAAAACAGCAGGGCGCGGCCATAACGGTCAAAAATCTCGTTCTGGTGGTGGTATCCGTATCGGTTTCGAAGGTGGTCAAATGCCACTCTATCGTAAACTTCCATGTCGTGGCTTCAACAACTTCAACTTCAAGGTGAGCTACCAGCTAGTCAACCTTGGCCAGCTCGCAAAGCTCGATGGGGACCTTGTCTCTCGCGAAACTTTGATCGCAGCCGGTCTTATCCGTGACAACAAGCAAGGCGTTAAGCTGCTTGGTGACGGTGAAGTGTCGAAAGCATATACGGTAACAGTCTCTAAGGTTTCCGCCTCTGCAAAGAGCGCGATCGAGGCTGCTGGCGGCAAGATCGTTGAGGCAGTATCTACTGCAGCTGAAACGAAGGTAGAGGCTTAATCGCCGACGCCTTTAATCGCTTCGTTTGGAGTAACCACTCATGCTTTCTGCTTTTACAAATTCTCTAAAGATCCCAGAGTTGCGCCAGAAGATTTTCTTCACGCTGGCGCTTCTTTTCATCGCACGTGTCGGGGCTAATATTCCGCTACCTGGGATGAATGTCGGCCCAATCCGCGAGTTTATGGCGGATCAAGCGTCAGCGAGTGGTGGTCTCGTCGGTCTCTACAACATGTTTACTGGTGGAGCGCTCCTGAATGGTGCTGTCTTCGCTCTCGGTATCATGCCTTACATTAGTGCTTCGATCATTATGCAATTGGTCGGTGCTGTATTTCCTGTCATTGCGCGTTTGCAGCAAGAAGGGGATGTGGGACGTCAGAAGATCAATCAATACACACGTTACTTGACCCTAGGGATTTGCGTAATTCAAGGTCTGCTCCTGTTGATTGCGCTCAGCACCAGCCCGGGCAGTATCATTGGCCAAGGCTTTAGTCCCGCGGAATATGGTGATGTCGTTATTGCAGGTAAGGTTCAGTTCCTGATTACAGGCACGATCTTCTTAACTGCTGGTTCCATGATCATGGTTTGGCTAGGCGAGCAGATTACTGAAAAGGGTATCGGCAACGGTATCTCGTTGTTGATTACGATCAGTATTATCTCTGGGCTCCCCGCTGCGGTCGCATCTGCTTATCAGATGTTCGTAGCGCCGGTGGGTTCTGAGAGTGCGGCACTTGGTGTGCCAGAAGGCGTGTTGATGTTGTTTCTACTGTTTGCTGTGACAGCTGGTCTCGTGGCTATTACTCAAGCGCAGCGCAAGATTCCAGTTCAATATGCAAAGCGTGTTGTTGGCCGTAAGGTCTACGGCGGGCAGAGCTCGTTCTTGCCGCTCAAGGTTAACTATGCAGGTGTTATGCCTGTCATTTTCGCCTCTGCGATTCTGATGTTTCCGACTCAGATCCTTAGCTACTTGGGCTCTGCTACTGGGATGCGCTTCTTCAACGACGTCGCTGATTCGCTCGGACGTGGTGAGGTGGCTTACTACCTAGTATTCGGCTTCTTGATTTTCGTATTCAGTTACTTCTGGGTATCGATGATGTTCAAGCCTGTTCAGATCGCTGACGATTTGAAGAAGAACGGTGGTTATATTCCTGGCGTTCGCCCGGGTGAACCAACTGCTAAGTTCTTAGATTATATCATGACTCGCCTCACACTATTCGGTGCTTTGTCGCTGACTGTGATCGCTCTGTTTCCTGATATCCTTCTCTTCACTTACAATGTGCCGTTCTCAGTTGCAGTATTTTTCGGTGGCACCGGAATGCTAATTACGGTCGGTGTCTTGCTTGATACCATGCGCCAAATCGAAACCTACTTGTTGCAACGCCATTACGATGGATTCCTCAAGAAGGGCAAGATCCGCGGTCGTTCTGCTGCACGTAATAAGCAACTCGTTGATTCCGCTGGCTTACAGGATTTCTGGACTGCTTGGCGTCCGCTCTTGTTTATCGCCGTGGCACTCTTTGTCCTCGGGATTGTATCCTTCTTCCTTAACTTAAGTTAAGCTTCAGTCGATCGACTGACCTCCGAAGATGCATCCGTTCCAGTTGCCTCTCCGTTCCATTTCCTGTTCTTTGAATAATCCCCGTACTGCAAACCGATGAAAACGATTCGTTCCGACGAAGATATACAATCGATTCGCGAAGCCTGCCAAATCGCAGCAACTGTTTTAAAGCAGTTGGTCGATGCAGTCGGTGAGGGGATGACTACCTACGATCTCGATCAACTTGGCCGCAAGGCCATCGAGGCATTGGGGGCTGAAAGCGCTTGTTACAATTACCGTAACGGCGAACACGTCTTCCCTGCTTATACCTGCATTTCTGTTAATGAAGAAATCGTGCATGGTATTGGTAGCATGCGCCGCGCCATTCAAGGTGGCGACGTTGTTTCCATCGATGTAGTAGTTCGTTACCGCGGATTTATTGGCGATAATGCACGCACGGTTTTGATTCCACCAATAGTGGATGAGAACCAAGCACTCATTAACGCCACACGCGAAGCACTAGACTATGCAATTACTTTTGCACGGGCTGGCAATCGGGTGGGTGATATTTCCAATGCTGTGCAGCGCTTTATTATGCGTCACAACTACGGTATCGTTCGCGAGTTTGTAGGACATGGGGTAGGCGCTACGATGCATGAAGCACCGCAGATTCCTAACTATGGTCGTCGCGGAAGCGGTGCATTACTCAAGCCTGGTATGGCGCTCGCAATCGAGCCGATGATCAATCTTGGTGGCGCTGCTATCGAGATGCTTGATGATGGTTGGACCGCTGTAACACGCGATCGCAAGCCATCAGCCCACTTCGAACACACTGTCCTCGTCACTGGGGCAGATCCGGAAATCTTAACAATTCCGAAGAATTAACTTTTCAAACTAAACTTAACTGCTACTTATCACCGTTTTCCCGCAATCACGCGGGTTATATAACATCTTTTATCATGCCACGTATACTTGGAGTCGATATCCCCGCAAACAAGAAGCTAGAGTACTCGCTTCGTTACATCTATGGCATTGGGCCAACACGCGCTAAGGCAATTGTCGAAGTGTCTGGTTTCGATGCTGATCGCCGTGCCGGCGATCTAAGCGAAGAGGAGCTCAATCAGCTCGCATCTTTGGTTGCGGAAAAACAATACATCGTTGAAGGTGATCTCCGTCGTGAGCGCACTGCCAACTTGAAGCGCCTTTCGGCCATCCGCAGCTATCGTGGCGTTCGCCACATGCGCGGTCTTCCGGTTCGTGGCCAACGCACCAAAACAAATGCACGCACACGCAAGGGTGCGGTCAAGCCAGTCCGTAAGTAACCCAAGACCATCTTTCCTATGAGCGAAGAAGAAACAAAATCCGTAGAAGAAAAAAAAGTAGTTGTTGACGCAGCTGTCGAGGCTGAGGCCGAAGCACCTGTGAAAAAACAAGAAACTGCTGAAGATCTTCTCAAAAGTGATCTCGATGGTGTAAAAATCCGTCGTGCCAAGGGCAGCAAAAACATTACCGTCGGTATTGTTAATGTCCTCGCTACTTTTAATAACACTAAAGTTACTTTCAGCGATCCTCGCGGTAATGTCATTTCTTGGTCTAGTGCCGGCAAATGCAACTTCCGTGGTTCTCGTAAATCAACTGCATACGCGGCACAAGTTGTCACGCAAGATGCTGGTCGTGTCGCTATGTCGCACGGTATGAAGGAAGTCGTCGTCAAGCTTAACGGCCCAGGTATGGGACGTGACTCAGCTGTTCGTGCGCTTCAATCTTTAGGCATGGTTGTTACCGAGATTATTGATGTGACTCCGGTCCCTCATAACGGTTGCCGTGCTCCTAAACGTCGTCGTGTCTAAGGTGCTACTGCCACCTAGATATATATAATTAGTCTGCAGATAACCTATTAAGAAATAAAACTATGTCCCGTTACACTGGACCAACAACTCGCATCAATCGCCGCTTCGGTCAGGCTATCTTCGCGCCTACCAAGGCATTCGAGCGTAAGCCACACCCTCCAGGTCAACATGGACCTCGCCTTCGCCGTAAATACAGCGAATACGCGATCGGCCTAAACGAAAAGCAAAAGCTTCGTTTCATGTATGGCATTACGGAAAAACAATTCCGCCTAACTTTCGAAAAGGCTAAAAGCGTTCGTGGTGTTACCGGTGAAGTGTTCCTCCAGATCTTGGAAACACGTCTCGACAGCGTAATCTACCGCCTTGGCTTCGCTAAGTCACGCGCTGGAGCCCGTCAGCTTGTTGGTCACGGTCATATCTGTGTGAACGGCCAGAAGACAGACATCGCTTCCTTCATCGTCAAGGAAGGCGACGAAATCGAAGTGCGTGAGCGCACCTCATCTCGTCAGCTTGCAACACGCAGTACGGAAGAAAGCCAAGGTCGCACCGTTCCTGAGTGGCTTACACTCAACACGGACGCACTTAAAGCGGTGATCAACCGCCTACCGTCTACAGAAGAAACTGAAAACAGCATTAACGTTCAGCTCATCGTTGAATTCTATAGCCGATAGTCAGTTCTCCTTCCATGACCTCTCTGGTCAGACATTAGCAATTCATTGTAATCAGTTAAAACAAAGCATATTATGCCAAAGCGCTTAGGAAAATTCGAACTTCCAAACCGGCTAGTAAAAGTCGAAGAAACTGCTTCCGACACTTTTGCCACTTTCCAGGCTGAGCCGTTTGAAACGGGTTACGGGCACACGATTGGGAATTCTCTCCGTCGCGTTCTTCTCAGCTCCATTGAAGGTGCAGCCATCTCATCGATCAAGATCGATGGTGTGCAGCATGAGTTTCAGAGCATTGATGGTATCGTCGAAGACGTTACTGACATCGTTCTCAACTTGAAGCAGGTTCTCCTCGTTTCTGAAGGTCGCGAAACCGCGAGCCTCATAATTGACGTTAACCGTGAGGGCCCTGTTACTGCGGCTGACATTCAACTCGACGCCAACATCAAGGTCGTCAATCCAGACCAAGTGATCTGCACACTCGACAAAGAACAGCGTTTCCTCGCTGAACTCGAAGTGCGTGTAGGCCGTGGTTATTGCGCAGGTGATGACAACAAGAAGGATGATCAACCGATCGGCGTTATCGCTATCGATTCACTCTTCAGTCCTGTCAAACTCGTAAAATACTCTGTCGAAAACACACGTGTTGGACAAGAGATGGACTACGACAAGCTTATCCTTGAGATCACAACAGACGGACGTATCACTCCCGATGATGCCCTCAAGCAGAGCGCTGCAATCGTTAAGCACCACATGGACGTCTTCGATGAAGTATCGAAGGAAGACATCGAGTTCGAAAGCGAAAGCAAGGAAATCAGCGAAGAACAGAATCGCCTGCGTAAGCTGCTCAACATGAGCGTTAACGAAATCGAACTTTCTGTCCGTGCGGCTAACTGTTTGAACAACGCAAATATCACCACAGTTGGTGAGCTTGCTATGAAGTCTGAGCAAGAAATGCTTAAATATCGTAACTTCGGTAAGAAGTCCCTCAACGAGATCAAAGACAAGCTCGAGCAGCTTGGCCTCTCTCTGGGTATGAAAATCGACGAGCGCCTCCTTGAAAAAGGCACTGAGCTTTAATCCCGCCTATTCGGCACAAGTAATTTAGAACATGCGTCACAGCAAAAGAAGACATTCACTCGGGGTTTCCGGACCTCACCTATCCGCCATGATGGGCAACCTCTCAGTTGCACTCATTACACATGGTCGTATTCAAACAACATTGACTAAAGCCAAGGCGCTTCGTCCATTCATTGAGAAGATCATCACCTTCGCGAAAAAGGCAGAAGCCGCAAACGACACTGCACGTAAGTTGCACTACCGTCGCTTAGCGATCTCTCGTGTTCGTGACAAAAAAGCTGTTGCTAAGCTCTTTGATGAGCGTGCCAGCGAGTTCACTGAACGCAGTGGTGGTTACACTCGGATCTACAAGGTCGGTCAACGTGTCGGCGATGCTGCTGAAATGGCATTGATCGAACTAATCGATGGTAACGACGAGGGCTACTCTAAGAAGCCAGCAAAGAAGGCTGCTAAGAAAGCAACTAAGGTCGACGCGGCTGCTACTGAAGTGGAAGCTACTGAAGCCGAAGCAACTGAAGCCGAAGCGCCTACAGTGGCAGCGACTGAAGCCGAAGCGCCTGCAGCAGCAGCAGAAGAAGCACCAGCTAAAAAAGAGACGGACGCATAGTTCTTTTCATCATCATACACTTTCAAAAAGCCCGTCCAATAGGACGGGCTTTTTTTGGTTCATCATCGATTTGTGGGAAAGTCTCGATTGAAACGACAGGCCGTTTACCTAAAAGGCAACCAGTCCCTGATCGAGGGCTTGATTGGGCAATTGACCGCTATAGGAGTGTGGGCGATTCGGCCACATTGATTCTGTGTGGCTGCAAAAACAGGAGGGCGACTCGTCTTCCTCTTTAATCCGTTTCATACTAATCGGGGATCTACCAAAAAAAGCGCGGTCTCCGTAGAGCCGCGCTTGTGTGGTCAAAGTGTTGCGTGCCGTGCGGGGCTTATTTGCCGAATAAGCCTTTGAAGCTATTAGTGGCCTTTTCGAGGGCAGCCTCGCCTTGTTCGAGAGCGTCCTTGCCCCGCCCGCCAACAATGTCACCTGTATCTGCAATGGCGGGGCCGATTGATTCGAGCACTTCGGTAAGGATGAGGTCGATGATTTCTGGCATGCTCTTCTTGTTGCCGTCTTCGCCGATGTCATTCATCTCGATGCGTGGGAGTGGCACGGTCATGCCCGCGCCCATCAGACCTACGTAAACGGTGCCGTCTTCGATGACGAGTTGCTTGATGACGACTTGCTTTGCGGAGCTGTCTCCTGCAGTAACGGCTTGTTCTGATTCGGCCGCGGTCTCGTCTGCACTGCCAGTGAAAGCCTCGATATTTTGCATCAGCTCTTTGATGTTTGAGCTCATCAGCGTCTTTTCATAGCTGATTTCAGGCTTGTGGATGATGATCTTGTTGATGACGATCTTATCGCTAAAGACGGAACTAGTATCAATATCGACCACGACTTGGCCGAGGGCGAAGATATTTTGGCTCTTATAGCCATCAGGGTTGCCAACGTAGAGGCCGGTGATTGTGCCATTGCCGGAAAGAATAGAGAGATTCACCTCATCGAGACGCACCGACGTTTGAGTGACTTCTGGCCCGAATTTTTCGACTCCAGTTTTAATGCTTTTATTTAAGGCGCTTGAGCCAAGGAAATAAATCGCGACCACAGCGGCAACTACCAGAATTACAAGGAATAGGAATATTTTTTTGATCATATACGTGTTGAGTTAATTGATTGATTGCGTGTCGAAGACTAGCGCATGATGGCTCTATGGCGAGCTTGAAAGGGATAGGAAGTAGTGTGGTGCCGACTGATCTAGTCGACTTTGAGCCGGATGAGGGTCTCGTCGCAGTCGCTGTGTTTGATGATTATGTCAAAGCGGGAGATGCCGGGCTGGCGATTTTGGCGATGGGAAATGCGTATTGGATGATTCTGCATGATGAACGCTATGTGATTTGTGTGGTGAAAAATCGGTACGCAGCGATTAGTGCGGAGTTGGATGTATTGGTGGCCTTGGAGGCCGGGCGTGTGCGTGGTGCTCGCTTTGAGTATCAGGAGTTTGATTTCGGCTGGCGGTCGTTCGCTCTGTATGCTGCGGTATTGATCGCCTGCTTTGTGTGGCAAGGGCGTGCTGACATTGTCTCGGTGGGACGGGTGGATTCGGTGGCCATGGTCCAAGGTTCGCAGTGGTCGCGAGCGGTGACTGCGCTGACCTTGCACGCAGATGTGGTGCACTTGGTCTCCAATTTGATTTCGGGCATGGGTTTTGCGTTTTTTGTCTGTCGCTTTTTTGGTGCAGCCGCTGGTTGGTTACTAGTGCTGCTTAGTGGCATCGCCGGTAATGTGCTCAATGCGGTGGTTTATTATCCAGAGCTGCATTACTCGATAGGGGCGTCGACTGCAGTGTTTGGCGCGTTGGGTTTGTTGACGGGTATCGGCATTTGGGCGGCCGTTTTGGACCCGGATCATCGCCTGTTGTTGCCGCGTTGGTTAGTCCCTTTGTTCGGTGGACTGACTTTGTTGGGCTTGTTCGGCGTGGGGGATGGCAATGTAGATGTCGCCGCGCATATCAGTGGGTTCGTCTGTGGCGTGGTCTTCGGTGCGCTGGGGGCCTGCGTGCAACGCTGGTTCTCGGTTTTGCAGCGTTGGTCAGTTGCTTGCAGTGCACTATCCCTAGGCTTGCTGGCTTTGGCGTGGTACGCGAGGGCTGGGGCATGAATCTCAAAAGAGCGGTGAATTGGCTGAATTAGAAGTTAGTTGCTGATGCACTGTAGGTCATGAATCGATTCTCGTTTACCAATCTTGAGTAACAGCAATGGTATCGCAAAGGATTGATGAAGAGAATCTACATGCCTTGAGTATCCACCACAGACTTTCGCCTCGCTGCTGAATCGAGCAAGATGTGCTTGGCAAAGTGCTTTACCTTCTGTTGGGAACTGGTTAGCTCTGTGATATGAGTAATTCAGGTCTAAGTCGACTCGAGGTAGGGCGTCAATCAATGCAGGCGGAGGCGGCGGCAATTCAACTCGCGGCAGAGCGTTTGGATGCTTCCTTTGAGCGTGCATTGGATTTGATCTTAGATTCCGGCAGTAAGTTGGTAATTTGTGGCATCGGTAAGTCTGGGCACATCGGCACGAAGCTGGCGGCGACTTTTTCGAGTTGCGGGATCCCTTCAGTATTCTTGCATGCGGCTGAAGCCATTCATGGAGATCTGGGGGTTTATCAGCCCGGTGATCCGACGATCGTGTTGTCCAAAAGCGGCAGTACGGCGGAGGTGCTGCGCTTGATGCCGATGTTTAAAAAACTTAAGTCTCCGGTGATTGCGATTGTCGGCAACATGGACTCTCCGATCGCGGCAGCAGCCGATGTGGTGCTGGATGGCAGTGTCGAACGTGAGGCTGATCCGCTGAATTTAATGCCGACGTCAAGCTCGACGGTGAGTTTGGCGATCGGCGATGCCCTGGCTGCCGCATTGGTTAAAGCGCGTGATTTCACCAAGGAGGAATTCGCAACCTTCCATCCAGGTGGACAGCTTGGCCGCAATCTGCTGATGACAGTGGCTGATGTGATGCACGCCGCCGATCAAGTAGCCTGCGCGCAAGCTGAAGAAACACTGCGCGAGGTGGTGATTCGGATGACGAAGTTTCCATTCGGTGCGGCTTGCATCGTGGATGCGGCGAATGGCTTGGCTGGAATTATTACAGATGGCGATATTCGGCGCATTCTTTCGCAGGAAGGTGACATTCTGAATTTCAAAGTGGGGGATTGCATGACGAAATCGCCGATCTCGACGCAGCCGAATGTGGCACTGGGCGATGCGGTGCGCATGATGGAAGATCGCAGTTCACAAATTTCAGTGTTACCGGTAGTGGCAGAGGGTGGCAAGCTGTTGGGTCTGCTGCGTCTGCACGATGCCTACCAACCGAGCTTTTCGTAAGGCACTGCTATGGGATCTCCATCTGTTGCGCCTCGTGAGTGGGCGGTTGTTGTAGTTGGCGGACTGACGTTGGCCTTTACGGCTTGGGGGCTGGCAGGTGTGCAGCTCTGGTCGTTACATACTTTGTTGGCGGGCGGCTTGTTGACCTGGCTATTCTCAGTCGTGCCAATGCCACAGAGGTGGAATGGGGCGGACGGTGAGCATGGTAATGCACAGAATGTAAAACGCCTGCTGAAGTTTCCGGTCTTTTGGCTGGGTGTGGCTTTTCTGGCCTATATTGCCATCCAGGGGTTGAACCCTGCGTGGCAGCAAGTGCGCGATGACAGTGGCTGGTGGGTTGAGGAAGTGGTGGCGGTGAGTTGGCTACCTTCTGGGGTCGATACCAGCTATGTGCCGATGAATGCGTTTCGGGTGCTGTCGAGTTTCGCGGCGGCGTTTACTGTCGTTTGGGGATTGTGGGTGGGAGTGCGTCGGCGCAGCAGTGCGGTGCTCCTGCTGTGGGCTTTGGTGATCAGTGGTGTGGGGATGGCGATCGTGGCGATGTTGCAAAAGTTCTCCGGCGCAGATGCGGTGCTGTGGACGGTGAAGTCATCCAACGCTAATTTCTGGGGTACGTTCTTTTATCGAAATGAGGGCGTGGCCTACCTGAACTTGATTATCTGCGCCTGTGGCGTGCTCTATTTCTACCATTTCAATCAAGCAGAGCGTCGTGGCCAGAGTGGCGGGCCGCACTTACTACTCTTTGTATTTGTGGCAGTTCTGTATACCTCGATTGGTTTGGCGCTTTCGCGGGGCGGGATTCTCTTTGGCGGCGTGATGATGGCTTGCTTCTTTCTCGCGGCTGCTGGGCGTTGGCTGTTTTCAAACTCGGCGCGCAATTCGATTCTGCTGACGCTGCTGATTGGCTCCTTGCTGGGCGGTGGCGGCTATATGATGTTTCAATACGTCGACATTCAGGATATTGAAACACGCTTCGGTGATATTGAAGCGACGATTCAGGCGGCTGATCAAGACTCGCGAGTGATCACGACCAAGGTGACTTGGCAGATGGCGCAAGAGGAGTTGTGGCTCGGATGGGGCGCAGGCTCATGGCGCTATATTTTCCCGATGTACCAGAAGAGCTATCCGCAGATTTACTATCAACGTTACCACCCCAAGCGTGGCTGGATTGGACGAAAGGTCTATCACTACGCGCATAATGATATTGTACAGTTTCTGTGTGAATATGGGATCGTGGGCTGTGGGTTTTTACTGATGATCTTTGGCTATTGGGTCTGGCATCTACTGTTTCGAGCATCGGGCAATACCTTATGCGCGCTGATGCTAATGGTCGGGCTCAGCACGGCATTTGGGCATGCCTTTGTGGACTTTATCTTTCAAAGTCCGGTCTATTGGCTCGCGCTCAATGGCTTACTTTGTGTCAGCGTGAAGCTGCTCTCACTGCATAGTGAGCGCGTCTATCGCTAAAGCAGCAGCTACGATAAGAATCGCGCCGTCAGTTGCTCGATAATGGTGTCGCGGGCTTCTTCGACGGTATCGACCACCTTAAATAGATCCAAGTCTTCCGGTGAGATCGTGCCCCACTCGACCAGCGCTTCGAAGTTGATCACGCTGTTCCAAAAATCACTGCCAAACAGCACGATCGGAGGTGCTGTGGCGACTTTGCCGGTCTGCACCAGTGTGAGTATTTCGAACAGTTCATCCATGGTGCCAAATCCACCAGGGAAGGCGACCAGCGCTTTGGCCAGCAATACAAACCAGTATTTACGCACGAAGAAGTAGTGGAATTCGAACTGTAGATTCTCGGGGATGTATTCGTTCACGCCTTGCTCAAAGGGAAGGCTAATGCCGAGACCGATCGATTTGCCGCCGACATTATGAGCGCCGCGATTCGCGGCTTCCATGATGCCCGGACCACCGCCAGAGCAGATGATGAATCGGCGTTGATCTTTCTCTGGTAGGCTCATTGACCATTTAGTGAGTTCTTCGGCGAGTTCGACTGCCATCTTGTAGTAAGGCGCTGCTTTCACTGCGCTTTGCGCGAGGTGCAGCGCACACTTCTCAGCGGCGTTGAGATGGTCGGGGTCACCGATGGCGGCCTGTACGTCGTCTAGTTTAGCCTGTGCGACATCGATGGGCATGATACGGGCCGAGCCAAATAGTACGATGGTGTCTTTGATTTTTTCCTCTGCGAAGCGTAGTCCAGGCTCAGTCATTTCGCAGAGCACCCGAATATTGCGGGCGTCATCACTATTTAAAAAATTGAGGTCTTTATAGGACTTGATCGGCCATTCGTCACGGGAGCATTGTATAGATTCAGGCATAAAAATGGAAATGAATGATGGTTGGAGTGAATATGGCTAGATCCTATTTCACTAGCAACTGTTTCTCTGTTATCTTTTAGGGTTGCGAGCGCCGCTCTGGGTGAGTCTTCTAGACTTTTCTACCCCACCCGAGCTGTCCATATTTAGTATTTATGTATCTCAAAGAGATCGTCATCAGTGGCTTTAAGAGTTTTGCCGATCGCACGCGTCTCGATCTGCGCCGTGGGGTAACTGCCGTCGTGGGGCCGAATGGTTGTGGTAAGAGTAATATCGTTGATGCGATTCGTTGGGTGCTGGGCGAGCAGAGTGCGAAAGCGCTGCGTGGTGCGTCCATGCAGGACGTTATTTTTGAGGGCACCGATAAGCGCAAAGGCCTGCCAACCTGTGAGGTTTCGCTGACGTTTACCGATTGCGAAGCCGAACTCGGCACTGCTTTTAATGAGGTCGAAATCGCTCGCCGCGTCACGCGTGATGGCGGTAGTGATTATTATATCAATGGCAAGGCATCGCGCCTCAAGGATATCCAACGCTTGTTTGCGAATACTGGGGTAGGCCGTGTGTCTTACTCCTTCATGCTGCAGGGGCAGATCGATCAGATCTTATCAACTAATCCCGGCGAGCGTCGCACTATTTTTGAAGAGGCTGCGGGCATTACACTCTACAAAGCGCAACGCAAAGAGGCGCTTAGTAAGCTCTCCTTGGTCGATGCCAATCTCGCCCGTGTTACCGATGTGATCGAGGAGGTCAGCCGTCAAATCGGCTCATTGAAGCGTCAAGCTAGTAAAGCGTTGCGCTATCAGCGTATTAAGCACCGCCTGACTCACTTGGATTTGGCCTTTAGTTCGTATCGCTTCACGGGCTTAAAGTGCTCGATCGATGCGGTCGCAGTGCGCGCGAATGAACTGCGTAAAAAGCTGGAGACGCACACTGAGTCGATGGCCGCCGATGAGGCAGCGCTGGCGACCCAAAAAACCGCCCGTGCCGAGCTGTACGACAACATGCAGGAGCTACAGCAGCGCGTGTTTAATCTGCGCTCCGAGAAAGAAAATTCCGAGAATCAGGCCGAGTTCTCGGCGATTCGCATCAAGGACTTGGAAGCGCGTATTGCGGAATATCAAAAAGAGGTCCAAGGCCTCGAAGCGCAGCAAAACGAACTAGCGGCGCGTGCGCGAAGCGAGTCCGAGAATAAACAGTTACAGAGCGATGTAGTGGATGACTCCGATCGTATCTTTCGAGATCGCAACTCAGAATTGGTTAATTCCCAAGAGCAACTCGGTGAGATGGAGGCGCAACTGCAACAACGCCGGCAAGCTGTGCTGCAGGCCGAGAATCGAATCAATCGGGCACGCTCGCGCTGCACCACGCTCGAAGTCGATTTAAAGACTTATCAGGTCAAACACGCCGCATTGACCGAGGCGCTTTTAACGTTGAAAGAAGAAGTCGTGATTCTGGAAAAGGGGCATGCCGACATTCAACGAATGTTGGCAAAGCGTCGTGAAGAGCAACAGCTCAGCGAGGTTGCACTAGAGAAAGCTCGCATCGACTCAACGGCGATTCTGCAGCAGTTTCGCACGATGCAGGAACAGATCCAGGAACAGGATCGAGGCATTGCACGTAAGACCGCGCAGCTCAATGTGCTTGAGGACTTGCAGGCCAAGTTCGAAGGATTTGGCGAAGGTGCGAAGGCGATCCTCGGCGATAAACTCCGCGACCTCGTGGCGAAAGACAGTGTTTCGATTATTTCCAAAGAGCTGAAAGTGCAGCCTGCCTACACCAGTGCTCTGCAAGCTCTACTCGGTCAGGCGGCGGAAGCCTTGTTTATCGGTGATCCGAAACAAGCGCTCACCGTGATCGATAAGCTCGATGCCGATCAACTCGGGCGTGCCTGCCTGCAGGTCAACCTTGAGGCGGGCTATAGTAAGCTGCCTGGCGTGAAGCTGCCAGACGGAATCGTGCCAGCCGCCTCTGTCGTGCTTGCGCGCGATTCCAACCTCAGCGAGGCCGTCACACGTTTGCTGACCAATTGCTATTTTGCCGAAAGCCTTGCGAACTTCGTTCGATTTTGGAAGGCGCACCCGGAGTTTAACTTCCTGTTGGTGGCGACTCAAAATGGTGAAATCATTGATTGCCGTGGTTTAATTCATGGTGGCCGAGCTTCTGGCAAGAAGTCTTCCAGTGTGATTGAGCGCGAATCTGATATCCGTAGGCTTCGCAGCGAAATCGACACCGAACGTAAGGCGCTCAACACTTTGCGCCAGCAATCCACGACTTTGGAAGATCAGCGCACTGTCGCTGAAGCGTCGGTTGAGGAGCAGCGGCAACGCCTGAGCGAACTCGCCAGTGAAGTGTCTGGGCTTGTCGCGGAAGAGCGCAACCAAGGGCAGAAAGTTGAGCACAATGCTCGCTCGCATCATAAGAGTGAGGAAGAGCTTGAGCGACTCGATGCGCATCACAGTGATTCTGTGCAAGACCTCGAAGACTCGAAGCAGGAGCTCGTTGCAGCGGAGCAAGGCTTGCTAGAGGAGCGTCAGAACGGCACTGATTTGGAAGATGCGATTGCACATTCCCGTGAGACTCACGACCAAAAGCGCGAAGCTTTGGCAGACGTCCGTCTTGAATTGGCAGAAAAGAAGCAACGCCTCGAATCTGTCGATCGCGTGCTCGGAGAAGTGCAGCGCGAGACCGCGAGTTTGCAGAATCGTATCATCCGTCGTAGTCAGGAAATTGATACAATTAATCAGCAGATTGGCCAACTCAAGGGCAGCGGTGCTCGGGAATCTGAAAAGGGCTTCGAACTTGATAAGACCTTACAGGTGGCCGCCGGGCAGTTGTCCGAAGACCGAGCGGCAATTAAAGAAATGGATGCGATGATTGCTGGAATTGATGGCGGCCTTGCAGGGCGTCGCAACGAAGGTCGAACTTTTGATCAAGAGATGACTCGTCTTGAAATCCGCCTCGCCGAAGAGCGGTCGCAGATTGGTTTTATCGAAAGTACAGCTCAGGATGAGTATCAGATCGAACTGGAACGCGTTGACTGGAAGGCTGAACTGTGGGAGGGCAATGTGGAGTTTGATAAACGCGTAAATCTGGATGACCTAGATGACCCCGACAAGCTCGCCGCACAGCCGAAGCATGAGCGCCGTGATCCGACCGAAGAAGAACTTACGGAGATGGATGGCACGAATTGGAGCTTGATCGAAGAGGAAGTGTCTGAATTGAAGAGCCGTATTTCGAATATGGGCCCAGTGAATCTCGATGCGATCAGTGAATATACGGATTTGAAAGAACGGCATGATTTTCTGAAAAATCAAAGTGAAGATCTTTGGAATGCGAAGAATACATTGGTTAAAAGCATCGATGAAATCAATGAGACGTCGCAAAAGTTATTCCGTGAAACCTTTGATAAAGTGCGTGAGAATTTTGCCTTCACCTATGAAAAGATTTCTGGAGGTGGTGAGTCTGATCTTATTTTAGTTGATTCCGATGATCCACTGGAGTCAGGGATTGATATTATTGCGCGCCCTCCTGGAACTCGTTTAAAAAGCGTGACACTCCTGTCAGGTGGTCAACGTACGATGGCTGCGGTCGCATTGCTGTTTGCGATCTACATGGTCAAGCCTAGCCCGTTTTGTGTGTTGGATGAGATCGATGCCGCGCTCGACGATGCTAATATCGGCCGCTTCTGTGAGACGCTGCATGGCTTTACTGATAAGTCTCAGTTCTTGATCGTCACGCACAATAAGCGCACGATCTCTAACGCAGATACGGTATTCGGTGTCACGATGCCAGAGAAGGGTGTATCGAAGTTGCTCTCGATGCGCTTCAATAAAGACACCAATCGTCCCGACTTAGCTGGTGTGGACAATTCGCAGCCGTTTTAAGTAGAGTTTTTTGCGTTCAATCCCGGCTGCGTTGTATTGATTACTAATTCGTATTCAGAATAAGTGAGATCCGTTCGGCGGTGCTTTCGGAGCGTTGATTGGGCAGCGTATACTCATTCCATTTCCAGCGATCTAAATTGTTGTAATTGTAGTGGGTGACTTTATTTTTGTTCGGATAGATGGTTATCGTGGGTGGGCGGTAATAGTAATTATTATACGGGGTAGTATAGCTGCGCAGCCCAAAGTTTGAGCGACTGAGTGCTGTGGTTTTATTGCGTAGTTTTTCGGTTTCAAGGCGTGCGGCTGCAGCTTGTTGCTCGGCGAGAGCAACGCGGGTCTCAAGTTCGGCAATTTTATGTTGGGTCTTTAGTTCGGTCAGTTCGACTGCGTAGCTTTCCAGTGCACGGGCGATTTCACTCGAGACATCTAGCTCAGGGAAACGAATCTGAAAACTGCGCCAGTAGTCGACTCGATCGTTGGCTGGCAGTCCGGCGAAGGTGCTGCTTTGTCTTTTATAGGCTTTTAGGTCTTCACCTTCTTTGAGTCGCGCAGCCAAGAGCTTCTCTTGTTGAATGAGCCAGTCTTCTCGTTCGAGACGTAAGCGTTCTTGATCGGCGGCAAATTGCTCGTCACTCATGAGGTCAATATTTGAGACCTTATCGTCGCGTAGGGTGACTTCGCCTTGAGGGTAGAGCAGGAGGGTTTTGTCTCTGAGCTCAATGATGCCGACAGGCTTGCCGAGTGCTTCGATGGTTTGCTCCAGAGTCTGTGCCAGTTCGATCTTTGAGTTCGCGCTCCATAACAGTGCTGGGGCGAGTAGGGCGATGGCGAGTAGGCATGGCTTCATCATGATAAAAAAGATAGGCGAAAACGCGAAAATGGCAAATGCGTGCTTGCTGATCACTTTGATTGGCGTGCCGACGCGTCACGGAGACAATGGTCTCGATCAATCGCCAGTACTTTAGCTGTGAGCGTCTGCTGGATCGAGCGGTTTTTCTCTGGGCTCATTATTCACCGGGCCGTTGAGTAGTATCCAAGTAAGTATCAAGCAGCTCCAGTAGGTGATGGTGCCGACGATTTCGTGCATTAGGTGGTAGTGGTCCATCATTGATGGCGCTAACAGCACGATAATCAAAATACGTAGCGTGTTAAATAGAAAGCCGAGGGTGATGCCTGAGAGTAGATTGAGGGCAGTGTCGATCGGGCCGAGTCTGCGGTAGATTGCCAATAGTACCGAGATGAGTAAGCTCGTTAAAATGACGCCGAATCCATTGCACTCGGATGCGACATGAAACGGATGCTGGTCGACGAGGAGTATGAGCTGGGACGGTGTCGTGGCGCTGCTGCCTTGCACCCCGAGTTCGACTGTCTTGCCTACGGCACTCAGTGCCATAGCGCTCCATTCACCCGCGAGGTTGCGTAGCGGCCAGTCGAGCGGGGTCATCAATGTGCTTAGTAGTATGAACGCGCAGAACGTGCCAGTCGCTGTATAGGTAATGCGGCGCACGCCTTGGCCGAAGATGAAGAGCACCGCCGATGCAATGCCGAAGCAATAGGCTGGGATTGCAATTAGTGAGCTGATCAGGTAGAGCAGCTCAGACGAGGGCGGGATTGCTTGTCGCGAAATAACACAAAGTGATAAGAGCACATAGGATGCCAAGAGTGTGTTACGGGCGCTCTTGTTGAGGGTGAGTGGTTCTTCAACTTTGATTCGATTATAGAGGACGAGCAAAAAGATCGCCATGGCCAGCACGATCAGGGCGTGTAAGATACGACTCTGCTCATTAGCGGTTGCGGTGATCCAAAGTGTGATCGGCAAAAAGGCGACCCCAAGGCAGGTATACAATAAGCTATTAAACCAGAAATCGGATTGCGTGCGCTTTTCCTTAAGACTGGCGAAGATCTTCTGACGATTGGACATGTATGAATAACTTGGCCGGCGCGTGCCGAATGACAAGGCTATGAAACCATGGACGTGTCGGTAGAGACTCATTGAACCCGGGCGGGTTCAATGGCGATTTTTAAATAGCCGGTATCCCTCGCAGCAAGCTGAGAGTGGCTAGGCCGTAGGCCTGCTCGGAAACTTCTCCAGACTCACCTTTGGCACGAGTGAGCGCTTGGATCCGTGGGTGCGCATTGGCGGGGCAGAGGACTCGGTGGAAAGCCTCAAATATGGGAATGTCATTGAGATAATCTCCGACTGCTAGAGCGTGGTCGAGGTCGATTTTTAGGTGTGCGGTTAGTAAGTGAATGCCGTCTAGTTTATGGATTCCCGGCAAGATATCGATGTAGTTGTCTGATCGTAAAAACAGTAAAGGCTCGATGTGCGCTGGAGCGAGCTGGGCGCGGGCGATCGATTCGATATGTTTTAATAATGCTTCGCCATCGACTCCGCTCGGGATTCGGAAAGACAGGTTGGCTTGTTTATCAACTGCTGGGAGTGGAGTCTGGTAGTGTGCTTCGAGCAGCGCCATTCCATGATCTCGATACCAGTCGAAAAGGATTTGGATATGCGCTAGATTTTGATAGCGAGTAACCAAATCATTCAAACCGTTGGCAGCCGCCATTTGTTCGCAGTTGAGGTTAATGTCCCTCTGCCGATCATAGAGCGCACAGGCATGTTCCACCAGAAAATAGCGCGCCTTTGGCGATGTGAAATGTTTAGCGAGGTTGCGCACTAGGCCCCACGGGCGGCCTGTGTTAATTACGAAATGTTCGACCGAGGACTGATCCAGTGCGGTGTTAATCGTATCCAGCATCGAGATCTGATTGCTGGATGGCTCCCAGTCTTCAGTGACTCCAAAGGCCTCGCCGTCTGCCGGATTGAGGCAGCCATCGATGTCTTGAAAAATGATTCGGATGTTAGGATTCGTCACGTTGTGCAAAATCATTTCGAGCCAGTATCTGAGTGCGAGACTTATGTTTCATTCACAAAAAAAAATCGTAGAGCCGGTGAGCGAATCCGCACAGGAGCCTGTGGTAGATCAGTTGAATGGCGCAGAGTTGCCCGCCATTCACGACGGCGCACTGTTAGCCTAAAACTTCTTCTTGCCGCGCTCCCACGGTCGGCGGTCGTCGATCGCTTGTACGGCGATCGATTGGATGCGCACGCCAGCCAGTGCAGGGTGGCGACGTAGCTCTTTATAATTGGTGCCAGTGATCGTGAAGGTGAGCGACTGCGCGGTCTCGGTTTCGACGATTTGATGGTCGATCAGAAAGCTCAGATTCACGCGGGTGGAGCCGTATTCAATATCAATCATCTCGCGGAATTTATCGATGAAGTCCGTGGCGTTTTTTTCGTGAGGGTGCAGGATGAAGTTGATGCGCTGGATGATGCGTGGGATCGATTGCTCAAGATCAAATATCTCGTGGGCGGTGAGGCTCATCTCACCGTTGCGTCGACTGATCTGGCCGTGGATCAGCGCCAGTTTGCCGTCTTCCAGACGGGAGCCGTTTTTCTCATACGGGTCAGGGAACATGATCATCTCGTAACTGTGCGTGGCGGTTGCGAGATTGAAGACGGCCATCTGGCGACTGTCTTTGCGGGTGTATTTAATTTGTAAATTACTAATGATACCACCGATTCGGTAGGTCGTGCGGTCGTCAAAATTCCCTAGGTCTTCTGGCTTGGCGAACGTGTCGATCACGGTGTCGAGGCCGGCGTAGGCATCCATGGGGTGCCCCGAAATGTAGAAGCCGAGCAGCTCTTTCTCGTAGCGTAGCTTCTCGGTCATCGGCATAGCTGGCACGGTCTTACGCGACGGGCCGCTCTTTTTTTGGTCATCTGCATCGTCATCGCCGCACATCATATCGAACAGCGAGCTTTGCCCAGCGTCGCGGTCGCGGCGGGTGCTCTCGGCTTCGGCTAGTTCAGAGTCGAGGCAGTCGAGCAGGGTGGCACGGTCTTCGCCGAAAGAGTCGAAGCCGCCGGTTTTGACCAGTGCTTCGATCACGCGTCGGTTCACGGCTTTGTCGGCTGAGCGAATGATGAAGTCGGTGAAGTCCTCGTAATCGCCGTTGGCGTCGCGTTCGTTGATGATCACGATCGAAGCGCCTTCGCCCACACCTTTCATTGCCGCCATGCCGAAGCGGATGCTGCCCCAGTCGCCTTCGATGATTGGCGTGAAGTCGCTGCCGGAGTCGTTGATGTCGGGGCTGAGCACCGGCACATTCATCGCATGACACTCTGCGAGAATGTTCGAGATCTTATCGGAGTTACCTTGCTCGGAACTGAGTACGGCGGCCATGAACTCGATCGGGTAGTTCGCTTTCAGATAGGCGGTGCGATAGCTGAGCATCGCATACGCGGCGGAGTGCGATTTGTTGAAGCCGTATTGCGCAAATTTTTCCAGCAATGCGAAAATCGAAGTGGCCGTTTTAGCGTCGATCTTGTTGGTCTTGCGTGCACCATCAATGAACACCTGCTTTTGCGCGTCCATCACGGACTTAATCTTCTTGCCCATCGCGCGGCGAAGGATATCCGCGCCGCCCAGCGTGTAGCCGGCGATGATCTGTGCGGACTGCATAACCTGTTCCTGATAAACTAAGACACCGTAAGTTTCCTCCACCAAATCTTTAAGCAGTGGATGCGGGATCTGCACCGTGGACGGGTCTTTCTTGCCCTCAATGAATTGAGGGATAAACTGCATTGGCCCCGGTCGATAGAGCGCGATCAACGCGATGATTTCTTCGAAAGAACTTAGGCCAATCTGTCGACAGAGTTGCTGCATGCCGCCGGACTCTAGCTGGAAGACGGCGGTGGTGCGGCCACTGTTGAGCAGGTCGAAAGTCGCTTGATCATCGAGCGGAGCGGTCTCGATGTTGAATTCGGGTCGCTGGCGGGTGTTGCGCACATTGGTCTGTGCATCATCAATAACGGTTAGGGTTTTTAGGCCCAAGAAATCCATCTTCAATAATCCGAGGTCCTCGCTGGGCCCCTTCGGATACTGCGTGGTCAAGTCGCCTTCCTGTAGAGTTACTGGAACCAGATTCGTGATGTCTTGGTCGGCGATGATGACACCGCAAGCGTGCTTGCCAGTATTGCGAATCATGCCTTCGATCACGCGACCCTGTTCGATGATAATTTTCGCGACTGGGTTGCGTGTGATCTCTGCGGCGAGCTCTGGAGATTTTTTTACTGAATCGTCGAGCGTGATATTCAGCTCGTCGGGAATCATCTTCGCGATCTTGTTGGCCTCGGCGTATTCGAGGTCATTCACGCGTGCGAGGTCGCGCACAATCATCTTTGCACCAAACGTGCCGAAGGTAATGATATTTGCGACGCGGTCTTTGCCGTATTTTTCGCGTACATAGTTCACCACTTTGTCACGCCGGCGCATACAGAAATCGACGTCGAAGTCGGGCGGGGACACACGCTCAAGATTGAGCATACGCTCAAATAGTAGACCGAAACTGAGCGGGTCGATGTCGGTGATCTTTAGCACGTATGCGACGATACAGCCTGCACCTGAACCACGACCTGGGCCGACTGGGATGTTTTGCGCGCGCGCCCAGTCGATGAAGTCCCAAACGATAAGGAAGTAATCAACGAAGCCGGTGCCGGTAATGATCGCGAGTTCGTATTCAAGTTGTTCGCAGTAACGCTTGTCGTCGGCCGAGACATTTTCCCAGTCGGTGCGACAGGCGTCGTAGTCGGTGCCATAGCGCTGCTTGAGCCCCTCTTTGCAGAGCTCAAAAAGGTAGAGCCCATTGGTCTTATGCTTGATGCGCTCGGCTTCACTTAGAGTGATCGGTTGATGGCCATCGCGAATGAGGATGGTGTTTTTTTGCACTTCATAAATATGCAGCACACGATCAAAGTTTTCGTGGTCGTTGCCAGAGTTGACTTCAATCGGACGTTCGTAAATTGGGTAATGGTCTTCACCAAAGGGCAACTTGACCTCGCACATTTCGGCGACAGCCGAGGTGTTCGTGATCGATTCGGGCACCTCTTTGAAGGCGAGCTCCATCTCCTCGCGTGATTTGAGGTAAAACTGGTGCGAGTCGTAGCGCATGCGCTTCTCGTCCTTGACTTTGGCGCCGGTCTGAATGCATAGCAGTGAGTCGTGTGGCTCCCAATCAGTGCTATTGACGTAGTGCACGTCATTGGTGGCGACGACTTTTAAGTCAAATTCTGCGGCGATCTTTAACAAGCCAGGGATGATGCGGCGCTGCTCTTCGATGCCGTGATCCATGATCTCGATGATGAAGAAATCCTTGCCAAAAATATCGACAAACTGGGCCGCCGCGTCGCGCGCGTTGTCGTATTCGTTCTTCAGTAGGAATTGCGGGATGACCCCCGCCAAGCAGCCGGAAAAACCGATCAGCCCTTCGCTGTATTGAGCGAGGGTCTTCATGTCGGTGCGTGGATTGCGGTAGAAGCCTTCGGTGTGCGCTCGTGAAACGATTTTGCAAAGATTCTGATAGCCAATGAAACTACGCGCGAGCAAGCCCATGTGGTGGGACTTTTGCTTGGCGCGCAATTCGTTGACCGTGGCGAGCTCTTGTTCGTAGATGAGATAGACTTCACAACCGAGCAAAGGCTTAATCCCATGCTTCTCGGCCTGCTTAAAAAAGCTGGTCAGGCCGTAGAGCACACCGTGGTCGGTGATCGACAGGGCCTTCATCCCTAGCTCTGCCGCACGTGAGCAGAGCTTATCCGTCCGCGAGCAACCATCCAACAGACTGTGATCAGTGTGGACGTGAAGGTGGACGAATTCGCGGTCTTTTTCGGACATGAAGCCCTAATACTGGCAACCTCCCGCCGACTGTAAAAGTTAAAACGGAGAACTTATTCACAGTTGTTAACGAGTTGTCGATTTTTAGTGTTTTATTTGGATAAAAGTTGTAATGAATTTCGGTCTGAACTGATGCATAAAACTATGAAGCCTTCTAATCAAATTCAATCAAATCGATGGGTGATCGCACAGCGCTGGTCACATGTGCAGTTCCTGAGCTTTCGTTGCGATCTTGAGGCGATTAGGGATCAGCTCCCTTACGGTCTGGATCTGGATCTGTTCGATGGCTCTGCATGGTTGAGTATCGTGCCTTTTTACATGTCGCACATTCGCTTCCCGGTAACGCCTGCGCTGCCTTTCATTTCGCTGTGGGAGCTTAATCTGCGCACGTATGTGACTTATCGAGGGCGGCCTGGGGTGCTTTTTTTGACCTTGGATACCGACAGTCGCTTAGGGCAGTTGATTGCCACGCGCGTCTTTCATTTGCCGTATCGAGTGCGCAAAATGACGGGAGACGTACAAGCTGGGCGTTATTCGTTTGCTGCGCCCGATTCATTCTCGATGGAGTCTGAAGTTGGGCCATCGGTCGAGGCGGATGCATTGGATCGCTGGCTGGTCGAGCGCTATCATTTATATACGACCGACGGCGATTCGCTGTATCGCGGGGATGTGGCGCATGAGGCCTGGCGACTGAGGCAAGTCGATGGCCTGCATTGGGAGGACCGACTGTCGCCTCAGTTTGGCTTCGATCCGGCGATCGATGTGCGGGCGCGTTATGCGGAGCCGATCAATGTGCGATTTAAACCTTTTGTGAAACTACCTGAAATTAAACGATGATGAATCGAGATGAAATTAAGGTGCTACTGCACCATCGTGAGCCTTATTTAATGGTTGATCGTATCGATCTCCTGACTGCCCACGCGGTGACGGGGGTGAAGGTGCATCGCGGCGATGAAGCATATTTGGCTGGCCACTTTCCCGGTGCTCCAGTTGTGCCGGGGGCAATGTTGCAAGAGCTCTGTACGCAGTCCGCTGGTGCCTTAATTACCAAATACTATGCGCCAATAGAGAACTACGATAGTGAGCAAACGAAAGGTCACGCATTAGGTGTGGTCAGTAAGGTCGCTTATGCCAAATATATGGGCATTGTGAAGCCTCAGCGTGAAGTGTTTGCGGAGGTCGAGTTTATCGAGCGACTGGGACCGTTGTTTAAGTTTAAGGCAAGGGTGCTGCAAGACGGTTGTATTAAGGCCAAGTTGATGTTTAGCCTGATCAATCTCAGTGATGAGCATTTATTTTAAAATCTGAGAGTGGTCTGCTCGTCAGCGCTCGAATGATGCCGCCTTCGGCGCGCTGGGCGCTGCCGTTGACCGTGCCGTTCCGTAGTAGCAAGAGGGTGGCCTCATGATGCTAGGAGTCATTGATTTGCGCTCGAGTGGTGTACGCGATCTAGCGCCGATTGATCCACGCTTCACTTTCAAATCGTTCGCGCTCTTGTTGAATGCGGAGGCTGTTGAACAGGGCGCGGAGATCTTCGTTGGTGCCGAGGAGGATCGCGAGTTGGCTGGCGAGGGCTTGTTGAAATGCCTCGGCGAAGGTGTGGTAATCGAACTCGTCGGGCAGTGCGCGACGGTCGATTGACCCTTGCACGAGTAGTCCTTCGCGCGAGCGCTTCATGGCGGCGCCGGCGATTTTTGTGCCGTCGGGGCGGGTTACGTCGTTAGCAGTGGGTTGCAGGAAGCACTGGTCGGGGGCGTCGAGCGCGGGTGGTGTTTTGTCGCATTGGCGTGGACACGGCGCGAGTTCGGCGGGGACAGACTGGGCTTGGAGCGCCAGCTGCATGCAGCTATGGATAGTTGCGTAGAGCTCGGTGGCAGGTGCATGCGCCGCGGGTAAGTCGGTTTGCAGTACGAGGGCGTAGGTCCAGTCGTTGCGGTGATCGACGATGCCGCCGCCGGTGAGTCGTCGGCAGAGGCGTAGGTCTTCGGTGAACGTGGTTCGAACCTCCGCGATACGTTGAGTGTAGCCGAAGGTGATGGCTGGTTCGGTCCATCCGTAGTGACGAAAGACGGCAATACCTGATGGCAGGGTGTAGAGTAGCGAAGCGTCGATGGCCATATTGGTCACGGCGTCGCCAAAGGCGTTGGGTAGAATGATGAGCGGCACAGTTGATAGGGGCTAGTGATCGGCTGAGCGCAGCGGCTCGACGTGGGTGAGCTCTTCGAGTTGTTCTTTGAAAGTAGCGGGCTTTGTTTTGAGCTTACTGACGATCGGATGTAGATTGAAGGTCAGATTGCTTGGCCGGTTGGCGAACTCTGGATCATCATTTTTACAGACGGATTGCACGCTATTGAGTGGCAGATTAAAATGCCTAAGGATGCGTTGCCCCATTTCGAAGCGGCTCATGGTTTCCGCGCCTGCCCAATGGAAAATGCCGTGTAGGTCGCGCCGCTCGCTAAGTTCGAGCAGTACTTCGGCGACATTGGAGGCGGAGCAAGGCTGGCGGATTTCGTCACAAAAGAGCTTGGGCTGTTCGCCGCGTGCGACGGCGGCGAGGAGTTTTTCATGCACGCTGCGTTGGCTGTTGATACTGTTGCCCATCAGGATGGGAATGCGTAGGACGACGGGGTCTTCTGAGTTGTGCTCAAGTACTTCGCGTTCGGCCATTAGCTTTGTCTGCCCGTAAAGATTGGTCGGGCAGGGCATGTCGGTGGAGCGGTAAGGCTCGGAGGAATGCCCATCGAATACCATGTCAGTCGAGACGTGTAGGAGGCGGGCGCCGAGGTGAGTCGATAGCTGCGAGAGGTGGCGCGGTAGGGCGACGTTGATCTTCTCGGCCAGTTTGGCGTCGGCATCGACATCCGCAGGCGACGAGATTGCGGCACAATTGACGATGGTTTCAGGCCAAATTTCAAGCGCGAGGGCAGTGATTTTATCTAGCTGTTGTGCGTCAATTTGAATGCTACGCTCGATGCCGCGCGCGATGGGCTCGGTGGTGTTATAAAGTGCGATGACTTGATGCCCGCGGCGGATGGCGGCCTCGGCGTAGGCATTTCCGAGCAGGCCTGAAGCTCCAGTAAGTAGAATTTTCATAAGTATGGTTTACTGGTTTTTGTTGCAATCGGCCTTTGTCAACGCAAGTTCAAACCTAATTACATAAATGAAATACGCTGAACTCGCGAATGCCGGAGTGCATACACAACCGGTCTATGAGCCCGGAAAATTAATCGAAACGGTCGCTCGTGAACACGGGCTCGATTCTGCAAATATTGCCAAGCTGGCCTCGAATGAGAATCCGTTTGGTCCTTCTCCGAAGGCAATGGCCGCTGGAATGGAGGCGTTGAAGAGTGCGCACCTATATCCGGATGGAGGATGCCAAGAATTACGGCATAAGATCGCCGAGCATCGTGGTCTCTCGCCGGATTCGATTTTAGTCGGCAATGGTTCGAATGAACTCATTGAGTTGCTGGGGCATGCTTTTTTGCGTCCTGGGCTAGAAGTGGTGATGGGGGCGCAGGCCTTTATTGTCTATAAGTTGGTGGCAAAGTTGTTTGGTGCGACGCCGATTGAAGTACCGATGGCTGACTTCGGCCATGACCTAGACGCAATGCTGGCGGCAGTGACGCAGCGTACACGCCTATTATTTGTGGCGAGTCCGAATAATCCGACGGGCGTGGCGAATGCGGCGGCAGATTTGTTAAAGTTGGCTGAGAACTTGCCGGAGCATGTGATCCTTTGTTTAGACGAGGCTTATGCGGAGTATTTAGACGAGGCGCCGGATTTGTCGGCGGCGATCTATGCGGGGCGAAAGGTCGTGTGCTTGCGGACGTTTTCGAAGATTTATGGGCTTGGTGGCTTGCGTGTTGGCTATGCGTATGGTGCCCCAGAGGTGATCGCGCTGCTGCATCGAGTACGTCAGCCATTTAATGTGAATGCGGTGGCGCAGGCGGCGGCGACCGCGGCACTGGATGATTTGGAGTTTGTTGCAATGTGCCGAGCCGAGAATGAAGTGGGCCGTCAGGTGCTCTGCGAGGGGCTCACTGCACTTGGCTTTAAGACGGTTGGTGGCGCGGCGAATTTTGTGCTGTGCCGGGTCGGCAGTAGCGCAGTTGTGTTTGAAGCGCTGCAGCGACGCGGTTTGATCGTGCGGCCTTTGGCGCCTTATGGAATGGCTGATTTTGTGCGCCTTACGATCGGGCGGGCTGAGGAGAATGAAAGGCTACTAGGCACCTTACGTGAGTTACTTGAAAGTGGTGAGATCGCAAGTGTCCGATGAGTGGGGCGTGGATCAACTTTTTCGTTTCATTGAGCGCGGTAGCGCTGATGTTGGTATTGCATGCGTTTTTGGTGATGTGCGAAATCAGTTTGGTGAAGTTTCGTTACGGGGGGGGGAGTGCTCAAGCGCTGGAGCAATTGAAGCGCCGGCGTGGCATTGCTCGCCTGATCGAGAAGAGCGATCAGACGGGACGTGCGGTTCGTTTTAGTAAGACGCTTTGCACGGTTGCGGTGGGCTTATTGCTCATGCCGCTGGTGAGCGATTTTTTTGGCCTGTTCGAGCTGGCACAGGTGCCGGAGCGCTGGTTGGTCGTGTTGCTGTCTTTTGTGTGTGCGACGTCGGTGCATTTCCTGTTTGCAGAGATTTTTCCGCGCGGTTTGGCAATGCGTGATCCGGTGAAAGGGATTCAACGTTCTTATCGGGTGTTGTGCGTCTTTCAGATTTTAACGTGGCCTGGGATGCTCTTTTTTCGTGGCTTGAAGCGGATCCTGTTTCGCCGCCTTGGTGTCGACGTCGAGGATGAGTTGAATCCGCTAGATTTGGATGTGCAAATTCGGGCGATGGGTGAGGATAGCCGCGCGCTGTCGCCAGTGGTGCGGAAGATTGTGAACCGAGCTTTGCAGATGCAGGAGTTAGTTGTTCAAGATGTTCTGTTACCGCGTAGTCAGGTAGTCATTTGTGATTTAGAAGAAGACTTTCATGCGAACCTGAAAGTAATGAAGGAGGCGGGGCATACGCGCTTCCCTTTGTGCCGCGGGAGCCTCGATGACTGTCTCGGGATCCTTCACATCAAAGACATGTTTCGCTTGAGTGGGCCATTAACTGCGGTCGATTTAGTGAAGCTGAAGCGTAATGTTGCGACCTTTGATTTGGAGACGCCCTTAGAAATTGCCTTAGAGCGCATGTTGCGGGCGAAGTTTCACATGGCGTTGGCTGTGGATGAATTCGGTGGCATCGTCGGCGTTGTCACCTTCGAGAGTATACTCGAAGAACTCGTGGGGGAGATTCAGGATGAATTCGATAGCGAAGAGGATCAGATTCGAGCGATACGGGCGCCGCACTCCTATCGTATTTCTGGGCTGACGCCGATTCATGATCTTGAGGAGGCGCTCGGTATTGAGATCGAGAATGACGAGGTATCGACTTTCGGGGGGTTGATTACTGGCGAGTTGGGGCGCATCCCCGCGCGTGGGGATACCCTGTCGCTTGCTGGAATGCGAATTACAATTGATGAAGTCGACGAGCGTCGCGTGATCGCAGCTCGTGTGGTGTATAACCGCAGGGCGGGGGCGTCGAGCTAGGCGCCCCTGATGATTGTCGAGGTCAGATTTAGCGCGGCGCGGTGGCAGTCATTCGCTTTGCAGCCGCAGCTTCGTAAATGCTGGTGGGACCTCGCGTCAGCTGCGTTTAGGAGACGTTGATCGTCTGCAGGGTTTGTGCGGCACTCTCGCGAAGGATTGCGCTCAGCTGGAGTAGCAAGCTCTCGCGGCTTGGAGTGAAGATAAAGCGGTCGCTGCCGAGTTTATTATAGGCATCGACGATTATCTCCATCTTTGGGCGACGCATCTGTAGAAGGCGTGTCAGCAGGTGATTGAGGTTTTCCGTATTACCTAGCCCCAGCTCGACTCTGATGAGTTCAGACAGAATCTGTTGATTCGCTGGCGTCCGTTGCATAGCTGTGTTAAGGATTTTTTGTGCTTGCGGAGCCCTATCTATGTTTGTGAAACGGCGAGCGACTGCTAGATAAGTCTGTGGAGGGTTGTTGCTCTCGTCGATAAAGTGCTGTAGGTAGATTTCGCCTAAGTCTGGGCGGTTGATACCATAAGATGCAACGGCTCGCAGGCTGTTGAAGATGGCCCATCGTGGGCTCAGCCAGCCAGGACGTTCTTTGAGCAATTCTTCGCAGAAGCTGAGCGCGCCCTCGTAATCTTTGCTTACTAGGTGAGATTCGATTAAAAGTAGCGCGAATGAATCCACTGCAAATTCGTTTTCCAGTGCTTCTTCGTAAGTTCGGCGGGCGAGGTCGATATTACCGGTGTCTGCTGCAAAGTTTGCGAGCGCTTGGAGCGCACTTTCATCGTCGCGGAATTGGTTCAGCATGCGTTGCGTTTCGCGTTGTTCGCGATCGAAATCTCCGGATTTATTGTAAATGTAGAGCAATTCTAGGCGTGGAGCTGCGCTCAGTGGATCTTTGACGTTGCGGAGAATTGCATAGCGGCGTGCTTTATCAATCTGGCCTACTTCGCGGTGATAGCGACTAAGCTGCATGAGCAGCGGCTCTGAATTTGGGAATCGACGCAGTGAGTGCTCCATCTTTGTGATCGCGGCGATTTGATTGCCGCGATCCCAGCTGATTTGGGATGAAAGTAGGAGGCCTTCTAAGGACTCAATCAAGTTATATTCGATGATGTAGTCATCGGCTTGGTCGTAGTTGCCGCGTAAGTAATTGGCATTCGCGGCGCCGTAAGCCAAAGTACGATTGATGTCGTTTGGGTCAGGCTCTTCTGGGAGGTATTTATTGGTAAGCTCTTGAACTTGCTCGTCCATCTGGTTGCGCAATAATACGCGCAAGGTCTGTTTGAGATAGTCGAGGTCTTCGATTCCTCCTAGGTCTAGGCCTTTGACCATCAAGTTCGCGGCGACGTCTGGGCGCTTGATTGCTAGTTCATAGAATTCTGCCAAAACCTTACGGCCTTCTAAATTTGAGGGAGAGCGTGCGACGCCTAAGCGCAGGAGGCGCAGTGCATCACGGTAGTTGCCCTGTTTGACTTCTTCGAGGCCTCGCTTGATGTGGTAGTCGCCCATCTCTTTGCGGTGTTCATCGATGCGAAAAGGGAGGCCAATCATGCCCGTTAAGGTGACCTCATTAAAATCTTTTTTGTATTTAAAATAGCAGAAGAGGGTTCCAGCTGTCGCGACCCAACCGGCAATGAACAAGGCCAATAGAGTTGACAGCATGCGTCCCCAACGCACGACGAGGTGTATGCGCCCGTCGGCTCCTCTGCGTTGCACGACGAATCCGAGTAAAATAGGCTTATCGCGATAAAAAGGGTTTTTGGGTAATTTTCTATGTTTCATCATAAATAAAAGTCTCAGCAATATATGATTTTATTATGATACATTTTTTACATTTAAACAAGCTCGAAAAATGTCATTTTTGAGATTGCAGTTTGCCGGCGAGTTTTACATTTTCATGCCACTATTAATTTATTTCACTGACTTATTATTTTTCAAGTCGTGATTCAAAAAATCCAATGAAGTTGTCTTATTTATGAAAATCGAGCAGTTTTTACCTTTTGTAGTAATCTTAGCCTCTGTTAGTTCGCCTGTTGTTGTGCAATCCGCACCACTTATTTCGATTGGCGATGATATTGATATTTTCTTCAATGGATTGTCTTCTGTCCGATGGCAGTCAAATGTCTTTTACGATGAAGCAGACGAGCAGGATGATGTTGTATTCAAAGTTTCTCCCGGATTTGAGATGAATGTCGGGCGTGGCCTATCTGATTTAGACCTGAGTATTATTACGCGTTATGACATTATTCGTCATGATGAGTTGTCTGATTTGGATAATGAGCTGTTTCATTTCAAGGCAATTAGTTCATATAATACCAGTCGTTGGGACGTGAGTGGGCTTGTCAGCTTCAGTGAGGATCAGTCGAGTGGTAAGGATGAAGATGCCAATCAGGATGG
>Ga0209302_10000141_pt1 | contig 45764 bp, 42 predicted proteins | sample ArcOceMetagenome_2_FD_187445 | JGI IMG/M metagenome (GOLD analysis project Ga0209302, IMG submission 187445) | Marine eukaryotic phytoplankton communities from Arctic Ocean - Arctic Ocean ARC135M Metagenome (SPAdes) (version 2) | ecosystem: Environmental > Aquatic > Marine > Oceanic | place...
TCAGGTGGTGCGATCCGTTATGTCGAGCGTAGTTTCTCGCAGCTGGATGCGGAGGCATCTGCGACGGCGCATTACTTTGCTGCACGTGGCATTGAGCGAGGCACGCGTGTGTTGCTGATGGTCAAGCCGGGCTTGGATTTGATTCGTATCGTGTTTGCGCTGTTTCGGATGGGGGCCGTGCCGATCGTGATTGATCCAGGCATGGGTTTGAAGCGCTTCTTGCGTTGCGTGCGGCACTCGCAGCCGGATGCCGTGGTTGGCATTCCTGCGGCGATTTTGGTGGCGCGGCTGTTTCGCCCGAGTTTTCGTGGGGTGTCGGTGAAGCTCTCAGTCGGCTCTGGTTTTGAGAAAACAATCGCTCAATATGACGCGCAGGGAAATTTTCCAGTGGTCGATTCTGCGGAAGATGAATTGGCGGCGGTCTTGTTTACCTCTGGTTCGACAGGGCCTGCAAAGGGTGTGTGCTATGCGCATGGTATGTTTGTCGCTCAGGTGGACGCGATTCGTGCGCAGTATGGCATTGCGCCTGGCGAAGTGGATCTGCCGATGTTGCCCGTGTTTGCTTTGTTTAATCCGGCGCTGGGGATGTGCACCGTAGTGCCAGAGATGAATCCGAGTCGCCCTGCGACGGTTGATCCAGAAAAAATCGTGCGGGCGATTCAGCAGAATTCGGTGACCAACAGTTTTGGTTCGCCCGCATTGTGGAGCAAAATTGCGCGTTATTGTGAGGCGCATGCGGTGACGCTGCCGAGTGTGCGACGTATTTTGATGGCGGGCGCACCGGTGCCGCCAGCGCTGATGCGGCAGATGGAAGCGATCATTCCGAACGGCAAGATCCATACGCCGTATGGAGCCACTGAGGCTTTGCCTGTGAGCTCGATCGCCTCGACGGAGGTGTTGAGCGAGACTGCCGTGCGCACCGCGCTAGGGGACGGAACTTGCGTGGGCAAACCATTGCCAGGTGTGGATGTGCGAATTATTGAGCCAGTTGACGGGCCGATTGCGACCTTTGCTGAAATCGTGGAGCTGCCAGTCGGAGCGATTGGCGAAATCATCGTGCGCGGCCCGTCGGTCACTCGTAGCTACGACAAGCGCGCAGATGCGGACGCAGATGCGAAGATCGCCGATAGTGAGCGGCATTGGCACCGTATGGGCGACCTCGGTTGGATTGGCAAAGCCGGGCGTCTGTGGTTTTGTGGCCGTAAGATCGAGCACGTGCAGACTGCCGAAGGGCCGCTCTATACAGATTGTTGCGAGGCGATTTTTAATGCACACCCGCAAGTGTTTCGCTCGGCGTTGATTGATGTCGGCGGTGGACGTCCCGCGATGGTAATCGAGCCAGAGACGGGCGTATTCCCTTTGGGCGATTCGGCGCGGGCAGAGTTCATCGAGAGCCTGCGTAAGATCGCGCAGCACCATGCGATGACGAGTGGCATTGATGCGTTCTATTTTGAGAAATCGTTCCCCGTGGATGTGCGGCATAATGCCAAGATTCACCGTTTGTCGCTTGCGAGGAAGTTCGCAGGCACGTAGGTCTGACCGTGTATGAAGATTTTAGTGACAGGTGGCGGTGGCTTTGTGGGTAGCCATGTGATTGAGCGCTTATTGGCGCGTGGCTACGCAGTGCGCTCGATTGGTCGCTCGTCGCAACCACAGTTGGAGGCGCAAGGCGTGGAGGTCGTCTGTGGTGATCTCGCGGATGCATCGGCAGTGTCGGCGGCATGCGAGGGCGTGGATGCAGTGTTTCACGTGGCGGCGCGTGCGGGCGTCTGGGGCAGCTGGGACAGTTATTATCAGCCGAATGTGATTGGCACGCGTAATGTGGTGGCGGCTTGCCAGCAGCAGGGCGTCGGGCGTTTGATTTATACCAGCACACCGAGTGTGGTGTTTAATGGTCAGCCGATCCGTGGCGGTGATGAGTCGCTGCCGTACGGCAAAAATTGGCTGTGTCACTACGCGCATACCAAGGCGATTGCCGAGGAAGAGGCGCTGGCTGCGAATTCGGAGTCTTTGAAGATTGTGGCATTGCGACCGCACCTGATCTTTGGGCCGGGCGATCCACATCTTTTGCCGCGCGTAATTGCGAGTGTGCAAGCGGGTCGTTTGAAAATTGTGGGTGATGGGCGCAGTCGCGTGGATGTGTCGTATGTGGGCAATGTAGCCGACGCGCATTTGAATGCGTTCGATGCCTTAACGGCAGGCACGGGCGCAGGGCAGGCATATTTTATTTCGCAAGGAGAGTCGGTCGAACTGTGGCCGTGGGTGAATTCGATTTTGGAGGGCTTAAACCATGCGCCGTTGACGACCAAAATTCCATTACCTGCGGCGTATGCTGTGGGTGCTCTGTGTGAAGGGCTGTGGAAAGTGCTCGGCCGGCGGGATGAGCCACCTATCACTCGTTTTGTCGCGGTGGAGTTGGCTAAAGATCACTATTTCGACATCAGTGCAGCACGCCGAGATTTAGGCTATTTGGCTCACACGCCGATGGCGGAGGCGCTGAATCAGACGATATTAGACTTGAAGAGGCGTGGTTTTTAAACGCCATATCATCAATAATCTTTACTGACGAGCGAGATGCTTATCCGTGGATTGATGGGGGTGTGTCTTTATGAGTTAATCGAGCAGATGATAAACTTAAAGTCGTGACTCCTGGTGCAGAGACTTCCCCCTAGCGTCAGCCCAGCTTGAGCTGATGTCGATCAATACGAGGGCGGGTCGCTCTCGCACTTAAATCTGGTAAGTGCGCTGCCGTTTTGCTTCGTAGAGGCAGACCGCTGCGGCTGCGGCGACATTGAGCGAGTCGGCTCTGCCGGCCATCGAGATACGGATGCGCTCGTTTGTATGGCTCAGCCAAAATTCGGTTAGGCCATCGCTTTCGCTGCCGAACAACAGTGCGGTCGGCTTTTTGTAGTCGATGTCCCAGTGCAGGCTTTTGGTGTCGGGAGTGGTAGCGACGGTTTGAATCTGATGTTTTGCAAGCCATTCTGACAGGTAAGCCTGCTCGGTGCAGACGATTGGCAGTGCAAAAACTAGGCCTTGGGAAGAACGGATTGCGTTCGGATTGTAGAGGTCGAGTACGCAGTCCACCAGGATCACGGCATCTGCGCCGGCACCGTCAGCACTGCGAAGGATTGCGCCAAGATTGCCAGGTTTCTCGATGCCTTCAAGTACCAGTAGTAGCGGCGCTGCGGGCAGTTCGAGTTCCTGGATCGAGTGGCTTTGCTGCTTAGCGATCGCGATAATGCCGTCGGGTCCTTCACGATAGGCAGCTTTACTGAAGGCGTCTTGGCTCATGCGCACCAGCGGTGGGCCATCATTGCCGCAGGTCTCGGCAATAAAGGTTTCGTGCTGAGCGGAGGGGAAGCATTCTGGACAGTAGTAAATGGTTTCGACTTCATAGCCGGAGCCCATGGCGTGACCGAGTTCGCGCAGGCCTTCGACCAGAAAGCGTTCTTGCCGGTCGCGGTGCTTGCGTTCGCGAAGCTTGACGAGATTTTTTACTTGATCGTTTTGGCGGCTCTGAATGTAGGCGTCTTCCATATTATTGAACTCAATAAGGGCAGAAAGTTGTTCGATTGGAAGCTTGTTATGGATTTTAAGGTTGCAGGATGCGGCTGCATTGGGGAGGGGATTAGAATGCAACCACCTAAAAATTTTGTAGCAAAGCCTTTTGAGTATCATCAAGCGGTCGAAGTGACCGTTGAGAGTTTGACCAATCTAGGCATGGGCGTCGCTCGTGTGGATGGCTGGGTGGTGATGGTGCCATTCGTGATTCCCGGTGAGCGGGTGACGGCGCGCATCTATCGTAACTTTCAAAATTATTCGGATGCAGATCTGGTTGAAGTGCTTGAAGCTTCGCCGGATCGTGTCGATCCGCGTTGCCAGCTTTTTCAAAGATGTGGTGGTTGCCAGTATCAGCATATGACCTATGCGCGTCAGTTAAAGGAGAAGACTCAGCACGTTGAGGAGTTGATGCAAAAGCTCGGAGGGATTGACCATCCGGTGCAGTTGTCGCACGGTTCGCCGAAGGAATATAATTATCGTTCCAAGATCACGCCGCATTATGAGCGTCCGGCGAAGGATGGCTCGCAGCCGATTGGATTTTTGCAATATGGCCGGCGCAACCAGATTCTCGATGTCGAGCAATGCCCGATAGCGACTGAAGCGATCAACGCTGCATTGCCGGAAGCACGCGAAGATGCGCGCCTTTCGGGTGGCAGGAAGCGCCGTCAGCGTGGTGGCACAATACTGATGCGTGATGTACTCGAAGGTGTGGTGACTGATCCGCAAGCGATCGTCTCCGAGCGTATCGGTAATCATACATTTCAGTTCAAGGCTGGAGAGTTTTTCCAAAATAATCCTTTCATCCTGCCTGAACTGGTCGAGCACGTGGCGCGTGAAGCATCGCTGCTTGGCGCACGCTACTTGGTGGATGCGTACTGCGGCGTCGGCTTGTTTACGCTTTCGACGTCAAAATCCTTTGAACTGTCCGCGGGTGTTGAAATCAGCGAGCCAGCAGTGCGTTGGGCGCAGGCGAATGCGACGATTAGTAATATTAAAAATGTGCGCTTCGTAATCGGTAAGGCCGAGGCGATCTTTAATGGCCTGAAGTTCCCTGCTGATCAGACTGCGGTGGTGATCGATCCACCGCGTAAGGGCTGCGATTCGAGCTTCCGCCAGCAATTGATGCAGTTTCGACCGCAGCGGATCGTCTATGTGTCCTGCGATCCGGCCACACAGGCGCGTGATTTAAAGGAGTTCGTCGAGGCAGGCTACGACATCACTCTCATCCAGCCTTTCGATTTATTTCCGCATACGCGGCATATCGAGAATGTCGTGTCGTTGACACTTTCTTCGCGCCCACCATTAGTCGCGGCTCCTGAAGCCGAACCAGAATTGGTAAGCGAAATCGAAAATTAGAGTTGACGCGCCCACTTAGAGGGGCATGTTTCGCATCTTTTCCCAGAAACCGAATTTATTTTTTTATGTCAATCGAAGTAAAAGTCCGCAAAGGCGAGCCCATTGAACGTGCGCTCCGCCGCCTTAAGAAACGCCTCGACCGCGAGGGTACCATTCACACCATTCGTGCGAATCGCTATTTCGTGAAGCCTGCTCAGGTGAAGCGTCGTAAGCGTAAGGAATTAGATTTTAACAATATGCTTCGCGTTCGTTACTCGAACATGTAAGTTTATCAGTGCGGGTGCTAAAAGCGCTTGTTGTTGATTAAGTCTCGGCCCCGTACAATGCGTGTCGGGACTTTTTTTTGCCCATTTTTGTCATGAGTGATGTTTTTGATCGTTTATCTCTATCTACCTGCTGGTGTTCCGCGCGGCATACGGATGGCTATGAAATGATCGAAGAGATGGTGGGGCTAGGGTTTAAGCAGATTGAACTGAGCCATGGGATCCGTATTTCGCTGGTGCCGGGGATTCTTCAAGCGGTTGAAGAAGGACTGGTTGAGATATCTTCGCTGCATAACTTTTGTCCATTGCCGAATAGCGTGCAGCACGCGGCGCCGAATCTCTATCAGCCATCGTCTGTTGATGAGCGGGAGATGCGGTTGTGGGATCAATACACCAAGCAGACGCTTGATTTTGCGGTCAGGGTCGGGGCAGGTCGGATTGTGATGCACTCTGGCAGCACTTGGTATTTCTTTGAGTCTCCAGAGCGGAAGATTGAGAAGTGGATCGAAGCAGCGGATCTTAAGGCCTGCGATTTGTTAGGAAATAAAGCCTTCGAGGCGCGTCGTGATCGTGCGATGAAGCGCATTCGAAAGGCTTCAAAGAACTCAATGCCGCGTATTGTGCGACGTTATGAGCGTGCGATTCCTTGGGCGAAGGAGCGTGGTTTGAAATTGTGCTTAGAAAACCGCGAAGGTATGGAAGAGATGCCGATCGACGCGGAGTATGCGGATTTCCTCAAGGAACTAACCGAGCCGGAGCATATTGGCTATTGGCATGATACCGGGCATGCCCAGATCAAGCACCAGCACGGACTGCTTGATCATCGTGAACATTTGACTGCGATGGCGGATCGGTTGACGGGATTTCATTTACATGATGTGTCGGATCGAGGGCTTGACCATCAGGTGCCGGGCACGGGCACGATTGATTTTAAGATGATTGCCGAGTTTGTCCGCCCAGAGCACACGCTGGTACTCGAACTCAGTCCGCGATTGAGCACGGAAGAAGTGCTAGCTTCGCGTGATTATATTGGTGGCATCTTGGCTTAGCCTGTGCGCCGTTTTCTGGTGCGACTGTTCAATGGCAGTTATTAGGGAAAGACTCAGGATACTGAAACAGACTGCAGTTTTCTATTTCTGTCGCAGGTGCTGCTACTCTGAATCGGGCCTGCGCTGATAGTGAGGGCGGTGTCCTTACTATTAAAATGCCGAAGAAGGATGCGTCTAAGTCGCGTCCATTTTGGCGTGAGTTGACGAAGAGGGGGGTGTCGCCTAAACTCACGCCTAGACTTACGTTTAAACGTGGGTGTGAAGGAGGCAAATTTTCGCGCTCTCGTTAAAGGCGGGATTCTTGATCTGACATTGCCTGAAGCTGGTGCCTGTATAGCGCGTAAGATTAAGAAGAATTGAGGCATCAGGTGAATGCTTCCCAGGGCGGCTCTGTTAGGGCTGGCCTTTTTTTGACCAGTCTCTGTGAGTGCGCTTTAGCGGGTTTTTTTTAACTGAAAATGCCAGCTTTACGCTTGCTTTGCACTGGGGGGATCGTTTTCCTTTTCGCTTTCCTGATTCAGTAGATCAGGGAGAGGTGAGGCCTTTGGCTTCATTCTATTCAAAATAAACCAATCAATAATAACATAAGAAACCTTCATTTCTCCCCGGGACTCATCCTAGGGCTTTGAACTATATATCATGGATGTAACACCAAAAGACCTTTTCGACGCAGGCGTTCACTTCGGCCACCAGCTTCGCCGCTGGAATCCAAAGTCGAAGCCATACGTTTACGCTAACATCAACGGCATCTCTATCATCGATTTGGAGCAGACTCACGCGCTCCTTGAAAAAGCATATGCTTTCATCGAAGAGACCGTTGCTTCCGGTAAAGAAATCCTCTTCATCGGTACTAAGAGCCAAGCGCAAGAAATCATGCGTGAAGCTGCGACTGCTTGCCAAATGCCTTTCTGCGTCAATCGCTGGATGGGTGGAGGCCTCACCAATTTCACAACCATCAAAACTTCGCTCGGTAAATACCGCAAGTTTTTGCAGATGGATACAGATGGCGGTCTCGAAAAACTTCCAGGTAAGGAAGAGGCAGCTGTTCGCCGCCAAATGAGCCGCATGAACCGCAACTTCGAAGGTATGCTCAACGTGAGCGAACTTCCAGCTGCAATCTTCATCGTTGATACTAAGAATGAAGAAATCGCAGTTGCTGAAGCACGTCGCCTCGGCATCCCAGTGATCGGTCTGGTGGATACTAACTCTGACCCGACAATCCTCGACTACCCGATCCCGGGCAATGACGACGCTGTTAAGTCCATCCGTATCATCGTGGAAACTGTTCTCGAAGCCGCGCAAAACGGTCTCGCTCATCGTGAAGCTAAAAAGGTGCAAAAGAGCGCTCCTTTGGTTCGTGAGCAAACATTCGAACAGCAAGAAGACGTCGATGTGACACTTCCAGCTGGTTACGGTGAAGACGAAGCAAAGCCTGCTGCTGAGTAATCAGTATCAGAGTACTTCTCCAAATTACACAGAATTAAAAGCTAAAATATAGAAAAATGAGTGTTCAAATTACAGCAAAGATGGTCGGCGAACTGCGCGAAAGCACAGGCGGTGGACTAATGAACTGCAAAAAAGCATTGGTAGAAACTGAAGGCGACTTCGAGAAAGCTGCGGACCTTCTTCGTAAGAAGGGTGAAGCAACTGCTGCGAAGAAGTCTGGTCGTGATGCAAGCGAAGGCCTGATTGAGACTTACATCCACCTTGGTGGTAAGGTCGGCGTCATGGTTGAAGTGAATTGCGAAAGTGATTTCGTTGCTAAGACTGACGACTTCAAACAACTCATTCGTGACATCGCGATGCACATCGCTGCGGTTAACCCGGCTTGCATCTCTCGTGATGACATCGATCCTGCGATCGTTGCTGCTGAGCGTAAGGTTGCTGAAGAGCAAGCCGAAGGTAAGCCAGAACGTGCAATCGCTAGTATTGTTGAAGGTAAGCTTAATAAGTTCCTCGCTGAATCTTGCCTACTTGAGCAAGCTTATGTGAAGAACCCTGATCAAACTGTTCAGCAATTGCTCACAACTATGATCGCTAAAATGGGCGAGAACATGGTGGTTAAGCGTTTCGCTCGTTTCGAGGTCGGCGCGTAAGACGTCTTCGTTTTATAACATTTCAAAAAGCCCCTCGTTCTCTGAACGAAGGGCTTTTTTGTGCCTGTGTAGTTGGCAGTGTCTTGCTCGGCTGCTGATAGATTTAGTCATGGCGCTCGGTGCCGTGTCATATCATTTCAGAGATCTGTTGTTCTGGAGGGAAACGCTCCGTCGTTTCGACCACTACGTATACAATGACGGAGCATTGGACTTTTGTCGCTCCGCTCGGAACCCTCCATTTTACTACCCTACCAGCCGACCCAGCACTGTCTGCAGCGCGGGTCGTATATGATCCGCCAATGCTTGGTTCGCATACGCCACCCAGTTCACGGCACTCGTCGTATCGAGTGGACAATTCAGCGGGCTACCATCTGGGTGTTCGACGATGCAGCCCGCCTCTTGGAGAATGAGCGCACAGCACACATCATAAGGATGGGCGCTGAGGTTCTCCTGAATGTCTAGCACGCGAAAAACAAGCGGCCGAATGTCTGCAACGAAGCGATCATGCCCACTTAATATTTCGTAGAATTGTCCGCCAGTAGAGATGTATTGATCATTAAATACCAGTGGTGTGCCGTCGCTCGATTCACCGTAGAGTTGATCCCATAGGAGTTCTTCAATTTGCGAAAGTAGGGTACTGCCCGCAGGAAAAAAACGGCAGATCGTGCCGAAAGCGTGGCGCACGTCGCTGGCTTGGCTCGGTTGTAGTTCGACGGGGGATGGTTTAAAGTCGTTGCGGATGTCGAAGGCTGAGGCGTGCATGCCGCCGCCGCGTGTCGCGCTGAGTTGGTCGGCGCGCCATTGGCGAGTGGTTGGAATCTCGGTCATCGCGCTCACTTCGATGTCGGCGAGTGTATTTTCGGTGCCGCGCTGTGGGGCGATGCCCATCAGTATCCAAGCTGCGCGCTTGTCATACATGATGCCGCGCGTGCCATCGATCGGATCAATGATACACTTTAGTGTAGTGTCTTCGATTTTAGTGCCCAATGGAAAGCAAAGCGTGTGCGCATCATCCAGCCCTTCCATAATGATTTGAACCGGCCATTCGGTGGTCCAGTTATCCTCAAGCCATTTGAAAATCGCTTGATCGGCAATGGTATCGATGGCGTAGATCACATCCGCCGCTGTCTCTTCAGTGATCACTGCGAGCTGTTCGGTCGTGCGACTGGCGCGCTCCTTGAGGATGGCTTCGAGCGTCGCGCGCTGCAGCGCGCAGAGTGATTGGCGAAGAGTTTCTTTGTCGGCAGCAGAAAGTGTCATGGATGCAATAGATCATGCTATCACGCGCGCGTCTAAACTATTTCAGCTTCTATAGGGACTTTGTTTGTTGAGGACCTCAAAAGCGAAAATGGCTACAAACCCAGATTTTGGTCTTCGCCAGCAAAGCCCCTGCGGCAGGGCTTCTTCTTGTCTTGCCAAATACACGTAACGCGCAAGCTTAGCGGCATGGCAGATAGATATGTAGTGATTATGGCCGGGGGCCGTGGTGAACGTTTTTGGCCCGAGAGTCGCTTGGCTTGTCCGAAGCAGTTGCTGCCGATTGTCGGCGACAAGGCGATGCTGGCGCAGACCATCGACCGCTTGGATGGACTCGTGCCAGCCAAGGATGTCTTTGTGATCACCAACGTGGAGCAACGCGCTGCGGTGCTCGAAGTGTGTCCCGAACTTGATCCCGCCAAAGTAATCGGTGAACCGGTCGGCCGTGATACCGCCGCCGCCGTCGGTCTCGCGACGATTTTGGTGGCGCGTGAGAATCCGAATGCCTCGTTTGCGATGTTGCCGGCTGATGCGGTGATTCACAATGCCGAGGGCTTGCGTTCGACTTTGGAGACTGCGTTTGCCGCAGCGGAGGCGAATCCTGTGCTGGCGACGGTCGGGATCACCGCCGCATTTCCTGCCACAGGCTATGGCTACATTCAACAGGCGGATGTGCTCGGTGAATTTGCCGGACGCGCTGTGTTTAATGTGAAACGCTTCGTTGAGAAACCTGACCTTGCGACCGCGCAGAGCTATCTCGATTCGGGTGACTACTTTTGGAACGCTGGTATGTTTGTGTGGTCCGTCGCGTCGATCACTGCAGAGCTAGCCAAGAATACGCCGTCGCTCTGGAGCGCCTTGCAAGCGATTGACACAGGTCTGGCTGCAGGCACCGCGATCGATCCGTTGCTTGAGGCGCACTATCCTAGTTTAGAGAAGATCTCGGTGGACTATGCGATCATTGAGAAAGCTGAAAACGTGGTGATGGTGGAGTCTGGCTTTGATTGGGACGACGTGGGCGAATGGCCTGCTGTTGAGCGCCACTATCCAGCCGATGAGTCAGGCAATGTTGTGCGGGGCAGCACGCATATCCAAGACTCCAGTAACAATATAGTCTTTTCAAGGGACGATGGTCACCTCATCGCACTCCTTGGAGTCCAAGATTTGATCGTAGTCAAAACCGCCGATGCGACACTCGTGTGCCATAAGGATAAGGCGCAAGAGATCAAAGCTTTGGTGCAAGCGATCGGCGCGAAAGAAGCACTGAAGCATCTAGTATAAACGAACCATTTCATTTAGCATGTCTGGCACTCTCTTATTTCAGCTCCACCTCTCAGCCCTCAGGTCTCCAGCTTCTGGTCTCCTGATAATTCAATGAATTATCTAGGCATAGATTGGGGCGAGAAACGGATCGGCCTCGCGCATGCGGATGAGGTCGGCATCGCCGTGCCATTGCCAGCTGCCACGGCCGCGACGAAGAAGGCACGGCTCCAGCATATTGAGGAGATGATCAAGACGCGGCGCATTCATAAAATCGTGTGTGGCTATCCGTTGAACATGGATGGCTCGGTTGGAACTCGGGCGAAAGAGGTCGATGTGTTTATTGGCGAAATCGAGAAGCGCTTTGGCTTGCCGGTGCACCGGATCGACGAGCGGCTATCGAGTCACTCGGTCGAACAGGGACTGAAGCAGCAAAAGAAGAAACTTGATCGCCGCAGCGGGGAGATTGATTCCCGGGCAGCCGCATTGATCCTGCAGGATTTTATCGAAGAAAAGGCGATGAATGCGCCGATCCCGTTCCCGGAAGAGGGGTTCTGAGACCTGAGGCCTGAGGTTGGAGATCTGGGGGCGCAATGAAGCTTTAAAATGGGGGGACATTGTCCCGATGCCCGCACGTCAGTTGAGGCAGTAGCTTGAGGAATGGTGGATGGGGCGTAAAAAACGGCGTTTCTCTGAATTCCTGTCTTGACCCAATGGCGGGCTGGGGGGCATCTTACGCGCTTTGATAACGCGGGTATAGTTTAGAGGTAAAACATCTGCCTTCCACGCAGAGGTCGTCGGTTCGATTCCGTCTACCCGCACCATCGATTACTGTTAAGAAGCCAGTATTTGTTTGCTGGCTTTTTGTATTCTAGATCCTGGGTTTGAGGATTAGGACCCCGTCGTGAGCTTCGGCGATTTCACGCATGATGTTGGCGAAGCGGGCATTACCTTGCGGGGCTCCGATTTGAAAGGGGTTGATCAGAGTCGGAAAGCCGATGGCGCTGATCGAAACAGGGCGCTTACCGGTGGTCGGATCACGTGGATTGAGCCGGTCTAGTTTGAGCAGAAAGCTTTGAGTCGAGCCGCGGAAGTCGTCGCCGATCACGTAGAGGCTCATGCTGTCGTTGGGATCGAGTATTTGTTGGAGGTCTTGGAAGGCTTTGCGCACGCCGGGCTCAGGATCGCTGACACTGAGGGACGGGTAGTTGAGGACCGCGCGTAAGGCTTGCTGGCGTAGGCCAGGAGTATCGGGTAGCCAAAAGCCTCGGCGGTCGCGTAGCATGTAATTGCCGCTGGTATCTATAAATTGAATACTTGTCACTTCAGGCAGGCTGTCCAGGAGTTCGGTGATTTGCTCAATCACCCCGAAGTGGAGTTGATTGGTTAGCTGATTACGCATGCTACCGGATGTATCGATGATGAAGGCGACGTGGGTCGCATCGGCGGGCAAGCCGATTGGGGGGAGGTCCTCGTGTTTAAAGCTCTGCAGGAGTCGCGTGGCTTCTGCAGCGGCCTGTTGGCTGGTGCTGAGGTTGGCTTTTTTACTGTCGAATTCTTGTTGTAGGTCGGCTAGGGTGGTCTCCAGTGCCTGAATGATGGACTGTATGCGCTGTCGCTCTTGCTCAGTTTGCTTGCTGTTGATGGAGGCTTCGAGGAGGGCAGCTTTGTTGGCGACGTCTGCTTCGAGCTGTGCGAGTTGCGTGCGCATCGCCAGCAGAGTGGGGTCGTCAATTTCGCTTTCGACGCCGGCCTTGCCAGAGCCGATTGATAAAATAAACAGCAACAGGATCGCGCCGAAACCACAGCAAAGGCAGTCGAGGAAGGAGAGGCTGAACACCTCGATCTGTCTTCGTTTTATCATTAATTAAAGATTAGCTATTAGTTGTTGCCTCTTTAGAGGCTGGGCCAATCGTTGTCGGGGATGAGGGTGATGCCGTTGGTGCGGCCGCTGAGTTGCCAGAAAAGGCCAGCGGCAGAGGGATCGCCTTCGAAAGGCAAGAGGATCGTGTTGCAGGGGTAGTTTGGGCGAGCCGCCATGGCGCCTTTAAAGAGTTGCACACGGTCAGCCTCGGAGAGGCTTCGCTGGCTGGGGTTCGGCGCGCTCGGGAGACCATCGCCGATCAATAAGAGACTGCTAGGCCGCTCTTTAAGACTGCGGACGGTGCGCAGGGCTTTAGATAGATCGGCGCCGCCGGAAGCTTCGAGTGCGTCGAGTCGCTCAAGTGTGGTGAGTAGGGCGCTATTGTCATAAGGGTCGATGTAGGGACTTGCCGCGCTGCCGGATACCGGCGAGGTGGCTTCATTCATCTGCAAGATCGCGACTTTGGTGCCCTTTGGTATCGCGGCGATGACGGCACGCACGGCGGCTTTGGCGCGCAGCCATTTTGCGGCGTTGGTACCGCCGCGGGTACGGATGATTTCGAGGGCGCTCTTAGCGTCTACGGCGAGCATACTGCCGGAGTTTTCGAGCAAAATAATGGCACGCGGCCCCCTAAGGCGCAGTCCAGATAAGTAGCTCTGGTCGGCGGATGGACGATCGAGACTTGCCACGGCATCGACGGTTTCAGTTTTGGTATCGAGTGTGGCTAGTGCCTTGGTTTGATCTTCGATGACTTTGGCGAGGCGCTCTTGCTCGACGGCAAGCTCCGCGACACTGGTGGCATTGGCATCAGGTTGCGGATCAAGTGCGGCAATGTCTTTATCGAGAGATTTTTGTTTGGTCTCAGCTGCCTCGATTGCTTGTTGCAGAGTCTCTTCAGCGGCGAGTGATTGTGTGGCGTCTTCCTGCGACTGAACGATTTGACTCTTTGCCGTCAGAATAAAAAGCAATAATACGGCACCGAAACCGCAACAGATGCAGTCGATAAACGACAGTGCGGAGCTTTGTGCGTCTCGGCGTTTCATCGATGCAATGTCTAATTAAAATAAGAGGGCCTAAGCCTATTTGAGAGTAGTGTCCTTTTGCACGCGGGGCACGTCGGGGGTATTTTTAATCTTAATCTCGATTTCGGCTTCTTCTTCGTCGCGGTCATAGAGTTTATCGATGATTTGCTCACGGCAGAAGGTCTGGACGCGCAGGATAAGGCCTTCCTGTCCGCTTTGCAGCAGGTGGATTAGCAGCATCAGCACGATGCTGATGATCAGAGCGACGAGGGTCGAATTGAAGGCGACGCCGAGCGCGTTGGTGACGCCGGAGATGTCGCCTTGCAGGGCTTCGTCCGCACGGTGCAGGGCGACGCCGATGCCACGGACAGTGCCGATAAAGCCGATGGATGGGATTGCCCATACTAGATAGCGAAGCATGGACAGTTCGCTTTCCTGTTGTTCGGAGGCAACTTCGAGTCGGCCCATGATGGTCTCGGTAGTTTCAGGCACGTTACCTGTCATATGGTAGCGCTCCAGACCACGGGCCATGACGTAGGGGAGGATTTTATTTTTAAGATCGGGGCGCGCGCTCTTTTCGTCGATTTCGTCGGAGAGCTTACCTGCGCGTTCGCGGGAGATACTGCGTGAGCCGCTGAGTAGATCGACCTCTGGCTCGGCGTCGATACCTTCGCTCTCAGGAGCGAAGCGTCCGAGGGCGGTAGCTTCGGAGTGAACGAGGATGAACTTATAGACGAGGATCATGATGCCCCAGAGAAAGAGGGAGATGCAGACTTGTTGCTCGTAATCTTTAAGAATTACGAAGATTCCAGAGGATGAGCTGGCACCCTCGACGCCATAGCTTTGTGCGAGTGCGGCTTTATCTGCAGCTGGTCGGATCAGCCCGCCGTAGAGTACACCGACAAAAATAAAGGAGGCGATCAGGCCGAGGCTAAAAATGAGGCCTTTGACCGAGAAGAGGCCGCGTTCGGGATTTCGTAAACTCATAGGTGTCGTATTGTGTGTGGGAGATCGCGGTGCGCTGCCTAGGCAATAGATAAAGGAATTGGTGGTTTCGGAGTCGTATCGACTTGGCCTGTGGCGGTATTTACTGACTCATCCTGTGATTTATTCTCGATATTGCAATTTCCTTACTGCACAATAGTGTACAGTTATGTTTAAAGCTACACTCATTCCTCTTCTCTTATGCGCTGCGTTACTTTTTAGCGGATGTTCATCGACTAATAGTGGCAATACGGGGCGCAATGTCGGTATTGCAGCCGGTGCGATTTTGGGCGCTGTGATTGGGGCTCAGCTCGGCGACGGCAGTGGCGCGAATGTGGCCGCGGGTGCTGCGGCGGGTGCTGCACTGGGTGGCTTGGGTGGTAGCAAGTATGACAAGAGCAAGGAGGAACTTGAAGCCGCGGAGGCTCAGCGGCAGTATGAGTATGATCAAGAAGCACAAGCTCAGGTGAAGCTGGAAGAAGAAATTCAGACCTTGGAGGCGAAAAGGGTGCGTGATGAGATTGCGCGTAATTCAACCACATCTGATGTCAGCGCGGCAGAGCGTGAGGCAGCGCGCCTCGAAGCAGAGTTGGCCGTGAAGAAAAAGGCCTATGAGGATTCTCAAGCGCGAGCGAAGCGCATCCAAGAAGCACAGGCGCGCGTTGCCAAAGCTCAAGAAGAGCTTGCTGAGATGGAGCGTCAGGCAAACGGCGGCTAATTTTAGCGGAGCTGTTTGTTAATCACTGTATGCGCTAGTGGCGAATCACGCGTAGTTCCCAGTTCGAATCTGCCGGCCTTTGTGTATGGATTAGGGTAACTCGGCAGCGTTATACTTTAATGCTTTTAATTGTTAGGTGCTTGTCCTATACAAGATGAAGAATAGTCATTCTTGGCCTTTTTTCCAAACACAATTTAAAATGAAATCATCGCAATATATTGATATTCTAGGGCAACCAATCCCTAAGCGAACTGTGCTTTTTGTAGTTGGGACAGTAATGATTGTCGTTGGGGGTGTCGTCGGACTGCTGTATTATTTGATGCTGGCCGGCAGTGCGCCTATCGCTGCAACACCTGCAATACCTACAACAGTTACAACACCTGCAACACCGACTGCAATGGTGGCGAAGCCGAATGTCCGCCATCGCGTGAATCAGTCAAATAGTAAGATGTCGTCGCAGCTTCCATTAGCTACCCTATTGGAAAAACATTTAGAGGCAACACGGCTTAGTAACGTAGATTCTTTGATTGTACATGGGACGGCTTCGGCAACTGCTGTGACCTGCGAGTTAATTATGATGGCGCGTATCCCGAATCTGTATACACTAAAAACAGAGGGTATTGGCTTCAAGTATACCTCAGAGTTTGGTTATAATGGACAGATCGGATGGTCTAGGCTGAATTTACTCAATTTAAATAAAGACGATGTCGAATTCTTCACGCGGGTGGCATTGTTTGAGAGTTCGCTCGCACAGCTAGCATGGAGCTATCAATCTCGTCAGGCAGTTGAATCTGGGCTTGAGTCGGTGTTGGAGCGTTTGCCTAATGAGCCATGGCAAGAGCGCGTTTGTGCGGTGGTCGTGAGTCGTGGGCTATTGCCGTTCCCGATTTATCATTATATCGACCAGGAGAGCCATGAGGAAGTCTATCGTCGGACTCAAGTTCTGAGAGGAATAGATTTAGTGGATCTTGAAATGCACCTTGCGCCGTCTGATGCCGCGGCATCTCCTCGTCTGCCTATGGGCTATGAACTTTACTATGATGGCACGTTACATGACACCATAGCGATCACTAAAATTCGGCCGAATCGTGGGGTGTTTAAATCGCGTTTCGATGCCCCTTCAGATGCGACTACGGTGAGCTTATCGCTTAGTGGGCGCGTAGATTAAGCTTTCCCGCTCTCTTGTGCGGCGATTAGGAGAGCTTTGCGTTCGCGGCGGTTCTTATCTTCGCCAAATGCACTGCGCCAGTAGCGCCATGGTAAGTACAATAGGCAGATGAAAAAGATCTGGCTGGCGACAAAACCGATCATCCACCAGAAGCCACTACTGGTAAATCCATAGGCATGTAAGCCAACGCCTAGTAGATTGGTGCCGAACCACGACCAGATAGTCACGATACTACCACAAATCGCCAAAGCCATGAGGCCGCGCTCTTTCACGATCCCGCCCCAGCGTGCGTGTAGCACGATGGCACCCATAATCACGATCATGAGCGCGCCATTTTCTTTCGGATCCCAGCCCCAGAAGCGACCCCAGGATTGGTCGGCCCAGATGCCACCGAGAATGGTGCCAACCAGACTAAACAACGTGGCAAAGCAGGTGATGCCATACACCATACTGCCAATGGATTTGGCCGATTCTTTACTGAAACGCTTGGAGAATAGCCCGAGCACAATGAAAATCAGTCCAAGTGCGCCGGCGAAAAACATCGCGGAGTAACCGAACGTGATTACAGTAACGTGCGTTGCTAACCAGAAATTAGAGTCGAGCACTGCGCGCATCATTTCAAGTGTGTCGCCACTCATGGCTAGGTGGTGCGCAATGATGAGCGTACAGAAACCGACTAGCGAAGCCATTGCCGCGCCGACCCCGTTCTTATAAAACTTTTCAAGAATCACACCAAGTAGCACAGCACCCCAACCGACAAACACTGCAGACGAGTAGAGATTCGTCACAAAAACACCGTAGCGTTCTTGGATGTACATGCGAGCGAATAGCCCTAAGGTGTGAATAGTAAAGGCTAGCAATAGCACCCAGAATGCGGCCTTGGCAAGCGGCGCAGACCAGCGGAGCCATGAGATGCAGACGATCAGGAAGATCAGCACGTAGAGCTGCATCGAAAGGTAAAACGGCTGTGCTTGATTGAAGAGGCGCTCGAAGTGCACACGATTAATATCGTCCGGAAAATCACCGATAAAGCGTTGGCGTAATTCTTCGACGGTTTTATTGAACATGTCGGCTTGATCCAGTCGATATGACATCGTCAGGCTGGCGTAGCTGGTGACGTAAGGGCTGAGGTCATCGCCACTCATTACGTCGAGTAATTCCAAGCCGATATTTTTCCAGTCGTCGAGTGGATCGACGGGAGCCATTGGTGGCACGACACGGAAATAGGCGGTTTTCGAAAGTGTCAAATAATCGTCACCAAATTGAATGAATTGCCTTAGCAGTTCGGCATCGTAGTCCTCACCCGCTTGCTGTTGACGCAGGGCCACGAGTCCTGGTGCGATACTGCTAATATAGCTCTGATATTCATCAACGAGTCGATCAAGTCGCTCCGGGGGGCCGATTGGGTGCAGGGAGTGCATTACCCGATGGTAGAGCGTGAGGCCGTTGCTCAGATCGGCGATTTGTTGCTCGTAGGGACTACGTTTTTTCGGTTCAGAGTTGATCTCTTTGTAGAGCCGCATGATCTCATCGAAGTGCGGCAGTAGATCATTGAAGGCGTAGTGACGTTGGCCTTTTTGTGCGAGACCTGCGATGCCAAGATCGTCTGGAAACTCGATTTTGAACACGCGATAGGTGTCGGCCACTTCAGGACGCATTGTCAGATCCATGAACCACTCGATCGGACTGAGTGTCACGCCTTCGGGGGTGATGACTTTTTGACGAGCAGCGAGCACCAGCAGCGTGTTACGCGCAACTGAGTCGAGCGGTTTGATGCGGCCGCCGACTTGCACCGGCAACTCGGAGAAGCTGGCTATATCAAAGTCCGAGGGGTTGGTGGCTGGCTTGAATCCCGATACGACGATGAGCGCAGCGATAATTAGGATCAGAGTGAAAGCGAATCTCTTCATTAGGTGGTGGCGCGTTTTTTGAGGAATTTAAAGAAATGCATGCCGAATTGGACGAGCATGCCGACACCCATTAGCAGTACGCTGACGTAGGGCAGGATCCAGCCTGGATTCCGCACGACTTGGAAAATCGAGGTGCGGTCGTCATTGGCGAAAGAGGCTTGATAAAAGGTCAGGCCTTCGTAGCGCAGTGGGTGATTCATGTAGATCAGCGCTTTTTGATTTTTGGTGGTATCGTTGTGGCGCACCATCACTTCACTGGAGTAGTTGAAGGGGATCTCAGTACCAGGATATTTCTCGTGGGAGAAATCGAGTAACTCGACTGCGAATGGATAATAGTGGCGCTTCAGCCGGAGCACAATCTCCCAGCTTTGTTCGCCGAGCGTCACCATTTGCGGTGGGAAGCGATCGTCGATCACATTTGAAACCAACCAGATGCCGAGTGAACCCTCGGGGCCGAGCACTTCGACGTAAGCAGTGGCGGTGTTGATCTCATTCTCCGCATACGTAACCGCAGCCGGTGTGACGACGACATTCATCTTGACGGAGACACCTTGGTTGGCGGGAGAATCGACTGGTGCGGAACCTTCTTTGGCGCGGCCGATTTGTGCGTTTGGATAGTAGCTGATGGTGCGGATGGTCAGTGGACTATCTGGCACGAGGACCGTTTTACCTGGTTTGAGCAGTGCAATGGGGATGCTGTGCACGGTGTCGAAATCGGGGTCCGCTCGGTCAATCAACACGAGCTCGTTGTTGCGATATTCTTGAGAGTAGTTACTGCTGGAGCCTTCATCGACGGGCATTTGACTTTCTTCAGACAGCACGTCGGTCAGCAACTCGCTAATGAGTAGCAGGATCAGTCCGATGTGGATCAGGAAGATGCCGGCTTTCTTGGCGCTTAATGTAAACCGAGTGACGTGGGCGGCGATGAGGTTGACCAGCAGCATGCCGCCGAGCAGGTAGCCACCAGGCATCGGAATGCGCAGCCAGTAGAGCTTATCGTATGCGATCCATGCTTCGGGGTAAGCCCAGACCGCTAGGGCGCTTTCGAAGTAGTCCTTCTGAGTTTTCCAGATGCCAGTTTCGACTTGTGCGAGTGTGCCAAAAAAAATCAGCACCATGGACAAAGAGAGCAGGACGACAGTAAGTCGTAGTGATGCAAAGAATTGAAGCAACGCTTTCATGGTTTAGTGAGCGTGGTCTTCGATTTGGATCGAATCGAGGAATTGCTTCATGGATGATTCGTTTGCAAGCACGGTGGAAGTGTCGCCTAGCATTTTAACAAACCAGGTGCTACCATGAAAGGGCAGGAGTGCGCCGAGGATACTTTGCGTTTCGCCTTCGAGACGCACGTAGAGTCCGCGGTGTGCTGAGATGTCATAACTTGTAGTAAAGGCGGGCAAGTCTTCGTCCGTGGCTGCTTCGAGGCCGACTTGACCACGCCAGCGGTTAATGTTGGCGAGGCGTCCGCCGACATCGCCAGGGAATGTGAGGATGGTGATTTCGGCGCTGCCAGTGTCGGTGGTGACTTTGAGGTTCGCTTTACGGATGCCACTTGCAGTGAGTTTTTCCCAGCCTTCAGGAGTGGTGAAGTTGACCTCGCCAGCTTCGTTGGCCGCTTGTTGCATGCCGGGCAGCACATTCATCTTACTTGGGGTGCTTTTTTCGGGCGTGGTTACGGCTGCCATCGTTGGCATCGTGTCGGCGCGTTGCTCCTTCGGGATTTTGTAGGTCACGGGTTGCGCTTGATCACAACCGCTCAAGCAAAGTGCTGCGATGCCGGCCAATATAAGTGGCAGGCGTTGCAGGTTACAGTGGTGGATTCGCGAAGTCATATAATTGTAAATAGGTGCAAGTAAGCTTCGATTTAGTCAACTGTACGAACATTTCTATTCTTCAGGCTAATCGCAATGATTAGCCTGGCGCGAAATGAAACGGCCGTGCGAAATCGAGAAGTCGCTTACTTGTTGAAGCGGAAAAGTGTCACGTCGCCGTCTTTAAATTCGTATTCTTTGCCTTCGAGTCGGTATTTGCCTGCTTCGCGTGCTTTGGCAACGTTGCCAGCTTCGATCAAATCGTCGTAGGCGACCACTTCAGCTTTAATGAAACCTGATTCGAAGTCGGTATGGATGACACCAGCACATTGCGGTGCTTTCATGCCTTTTTTGAAAGTCCATGCACGCACTTCTTGTACGCCCGCAGTGAAGTAGGAAGCGAGGCCGAGTAGATCGTAGGTCGCACGAATGAGGAGCGACACGCCGGAATCCTGTACGCCGAGTGATTCGAGATACTCTGAGGCTTCTTCGTCGTCAAAGTCGATTAGCTCGGCTTCGACGGAAGCTGAAACGACGCAAGTGCCTGCACCGTGGTGCTCATGGGCAAATTTCTCGACGGCGTTGACGTAGGCATTGCCCGAGTAGTCGGCGAGGTCTGATTCGGCAACATTGCAGGCATAGAGCACTGGTTTTGCTGAAAGTAGGCAGAGGCGCTTGAGCGCGGCCTGTTCGTCGTCCGATAAGTCGAGCGTGATCGCTGGCTTGGTCTCGTTCAGGTGTGGCAGCAGGCGCTCGATGAGTGCGACGTTTTCGGCGGCTTCTTTATCGCCACCGCGCGCTTTCTTTACGAGCTTATCTTGTTGGCCTTCAAGCGAGGTGATGTCGGCGAGGATGAGCTCAGTGTTGATCACTTCGATATCACGCAGTGGGTCAATCCCGGACAAGGTGTGGATGATGTCGTCGTCGTCGAAACAACGCACGACGTGCACGATGGCATCGACCTCGCGGATGTTGGCGAGGAACTTGTTCCCAAGGCCTTCCCCCTTGCTGGCGCCAGCGACGAGGCCGGCGATATCGACGAACTCAATCGCCGCAGGAATGACCTTATTCGTCTTGGAGATCTCACGCAGAGGCTCTAGGCGGCTGTCCGGCACTTGAACGACGCCCACGTTCGGGTCGATCGTGCAAAACGGATAGTTTGCCGACTCCGCCTTACGTGTGCGCGTAAGAGCGTTGAATAGTGTACTTTTGCCCACATTGGGGAGACCTACGATACCAGCTTGAAGCATAGCGCTAAGAAAATGCGAAGGGGCCGCTCGGGTGCAATATTAAAGCGTCAGCGAATATTGCGTAAGAAGTCCCTTTGTTTGACTTTGAGCGCAGTGGATTCGTGCTCGATAAGACTCAATCCCGTCGCTGGATGGATAATTTGTTAAGCAATGCGGTTAGGTATTCGTCTTTTTGCTCTTTTATTTGAGCAAGCCAACGGGATCTTTAAAATAGTTATCGAATATGAAGGTCCGGTATTTCGGAGGATAAAATGCATAAGTTGTTTACTCATTTCGGAAAGGCGTTGGTCCAGTCGACTGGCCCTGAGACTAGTACGGCAATCGGTCTCGCAATCGGTGAAGAGATCGCTGAGCTATATTGTGGCAAAATGTATACCGAGAATCCCGAGGGTCGAGTTGGCGCACGTTTCACTATCGAACTGGATATGCAGGTGCTTGCTGTTTACGCCTAGCAAAGTGGCGTTAATGATAGGGTGGCTGCTCAGATGCCCGCTTTAAACGGGTTCATCATTGATTGCTAGGAAAGTCTCGATTGAGACGAAAGGCCGTTTCATCTGAGAGGCAACGGGTTCCTTTTTTGGGAGCTGTTTTGAGCCATTGAGTGCGATAGGAGTGTGGGCGATTCGCCTACATCCATCTTGTGTTGCTGCAAAGTAGGGCGATTCGCCCTCGCTCCTTTACCTTTTCGCTCTTATCGATGATAAGCCCTTTTTAAACAAGATTACAAAGGTATTTCAGCTAACTGAAGCAACACTAACTATAACGGGCTAAGCACGAGTGTGCGTATTGCTATAATACTGATAAAAGTAGATTTAATCAGTACGCAAAAGGCGTACCTCCCATTTTAATAAATTCAAATGGTAAAAACCAAGGGTCGTGCATTTTAGTCAAAAAGTTCTCGGCACATTGGGAGTTGCGCACCCGCACGACTGTTCCGTGCAGATGTGGTTGAATTCACTGTAATATTAATTATAACCTGTAGATAATATGAGTCATCAACCTAGTTGGAAAATAGAGAGTAATAATAAGCTCACCAGCCAAACGGCAATAAAGGCCTTGCGACGCAAACTGCCGGGACGTGTTTTTGTAGATAAAAAAAGCTGCTTTGATGCGTCGTTAGATAACCTGCGTCTTTCGTTTTTGCCTGATGCGGTGGTAAAAGTGCAAACCGCTACCGAGGTTGGTGCGGTGCTCAAGCTCGCTCATAAATATACGATTCCCGTGACTGCCCGAGGTGCCGGTTCGTCTGCGACAGGCTCGACTGTGCCCCTGCACGGAGGCTGGGTCCTAGATGTCTCGGCACTCGATGACATTAAGATAGATACGGTGTCTCGCATGGTGACGGTCGGTGCGGGCGCGGTTACTTCTCAAATACAAGATCAAGTCGAAGCGGTGGATCTGTTTTATCCGCCAGACCCGTCGTCGAAGAAATACTCCACTATCGGCGGCAATATTGCCTGCAATGCAGGTGGTCTGAGGTGCGTGAAGTATGGTGTGACCCGCGACTATGTGCTCGGGCTCGAAGGTTTTTATGCCAATGGCAGTCCTTTTAAATTAGGCCTAGCACTGAAGAAATACGTGTCTGGTCTGAATCTTCGGGATTTGTTGATTGGCTCAGAGGGGACCCTGGGCGTGATCACTGCCGCGACATTGAAGCTTATTCCGAAACCCCAGAAGCGCTGGACTGGCATGTTCGCGTTCAAGTCCGAAGCGGCGGCACTCAAGGCCGTGGTGGCTCTATTCGATGCTGGGCTCAATCCGTCGATCCTCGAATTCCTCGATCGTCAATCAGTGACGTGTGCGGAGCGCTACACCGGTAATTTAATTTTCGACGATTGCCCGCGCGCATCGATTCTACTGATCGAAGTGGATGGACGCCCAGCTGAGGTGCGCGAGCAACGCACCCGATTGCTAGAGTTCATGGAAAGCCGCGCGCTGGCGCATCGTGAGGCTCGCACCGAAGCCCAGGCAGAAGCGCTGTGGCAGGTGCGGCGTACCTGTTCACAATCGATGTTCTCGATTGCCGATACCAAACTAAACGAAGACGTCGTGGTGCCGATTCAAAAGCAAGCAGAGCTTATCCGATATACCATCGCGTTGAAGAAAGAGATCGGCCTGGCTACGCCGACTTTCGGCCACGCCGGTGACGGCAACCTGCATGTGCATATTATGTATGATCGCTCAAATGCTGCAGATGCAGTCAAGGCCAAGGTCGGCATCAAAAAGCTCATGCAAAAAGTGGTTGATCTAGGTGGCGTTATTACCGGCGAGCATGGAGTGGGCTTGGCGAAAGCGCCGTTCATGGAACTGCAGCACAGCAAGGCTGAGATCGCTGCGATGCGAGCGGTAAAAGATGCGCTCGACCCGAAGGGAATTCTCAATCCTGGTAAGATCTTTGAGCCTTTCGAGGTGTGGGATCACAAACCTGTGCAGGTGAAGTTGCCTTGGGATCACCGCTAGTTTATTTAAAATCAAAATTATTGGATTAAAACATGCATGACACTTTGTTAATCGGTTGGACGACGGTGGATTCTGAAGCCGCAGCTCGGCGCCTCGGCAATGTTTTGGTGACGACAAGGCTCGCCGTTTGTGTGCAGATTGATGCGAGTGTGGAGTCGGTCTATCTTTGGGAAGGTGCAGTTCAGTCTACGAGGGAATGGCGGCTGATGGTGAAGTTCGCTGCAGCGCGTAGTGCCGAACTACTAGCATATATCGAAGCGCAGCACCCTTACGATGTGCCGGAGTGGGTCGTCGTGCGCGCTGAGCAAGTAGCCCCCGCATATTTAAAGTGGGCCTTGGGCGAGGGTGAGTAAGTCTTGTGACGCAGGTCAGCATACCCACGGAGCCGCGATATAAACCACTCACTACAAATAATTGAAGCGACTGGGTTTATCTCGTGGGGCATGTAATTTCAATGTGCTCACTTGACCTAAGAGAGGGACAACGCAAATTAGGTCGCATGTTAGATCCAATCGAAGCTCTTAAAGAATATATTCGTTTTCCCTCCGTTTCGACGGACCCCGCGTATGCGGATGGCTTGAAGGGCGCGCGTGAATATGCCACTGGCCTGCTAGAGGAGATTGGCTTCACGGTCGAAGTCGTGGAGACCGCGCTGCACCCGATTCTTTTTGCAGAACGCTTCGGTGATCCGGCATGGCCGCATATTGCAATCTACGGGCACTACGATGTGCAACCTGCAGATCCGTTTGAGCTCTGGTCCAGTGCCCCGTTCGAACCCGAGGTGCGTGAGGGGCGTATTTATGGTCGTGGCACTGCGGATAACAAGGGACCGACAATCGTTCATATGTCGGCACTTGCTCGTGTGTTGGCGAAGCATCCAGATCTGCCACTCAACATTACTTATGTGATCGAAGGGGAGGAAGAGATTGGCAGCCCGAGCATGCCGAAGTTTTTTGATTCGTATGCCGAGCGCATCTCTAAGGCAGACTTTATCCTTGTCTCTGATACCGGTAGCCCAAATGCCGAGCAGCTGGTTATTACTACCGCGTTGCGTGGCCTAGTTGATTTGGAAATTAAAGTGCGTGGGCCGAAGAGTGACTTGCACTCCGGTATCCATGGCGGCGCGGTCTATAATCCCTTACAAGCGTTGATGGAAATTTGCGCGGCGCTACACAATCCCGATGGCAGTGTGAATGTGCCTGGGTTTTATGACGACGTGCTGCCGGTTTTGGAGTGGGAACGCGAAGAATTGAAACGCTATCCAGAAACCGTCGAGAGCTATCAGGCGATGCTCGATGTACCGGCATTTTACCCAGCCAACGGCCTCTCGCCGCTCGAAGCCGTGCGCTTCGGCCCGACGCTTGAATTTAATGGTATCGGAGGGGGTTACCAAGGCAAAGGTTCGAAGACAGTGATCGCCAGTGAGGCATTTGCTAAAGTCACTTGCCGCTTAGTTGCGAATCAAGACCCGCACAAGACACAGGATCAAGTCGTCGCTGCAATTGAAGCGCTGTGCCCCGCAGGTGTGACGCTGAATGTGCGTCGCGGCCCAGTGGCAGAAGCCTATCTTGCAGTGCCGCCGGAGCGCCCAAATACACCGGCAGATCAACCGGCAGCCTTGGCACGTGCTTTCAAGTCTGCGGATCGTGCGATTGAGCAATGCTTCGGCAATGCGCCGATTTATTTGCGTGAGGGGGGCAGCATTCCAGTGATTGCCGATTTTAATAAACGCGCGGGATTGGATGCCTTGATGATTGGCCTGTTTACGCCGATTGATAATTTGCACGCGCCAGACGAGGGCTTCGATTTGAAGCTGATGGAAAATGCGATCACCGCTTTTGAGCAAATATTCTGCGATATCGCAGGCGTGTGAGGGCGACTGCGCCGTCTCGATCAAGGCCGTGGCTTTGGCAATCAGTTTGATGGAATCAGCGCTGAGGCTCTTCAGCTTAATGAGGATAGCGTCTTTACCGTGGAGCCGCCGTTGATGTTGATGTCTGGAAATTTTGCGCTTCAACAGATGCTTATATATAACCCCCAGCGTCTCTATATTTCGAGAATGCCACTGGCTGTGTTGATGCGGAAAGTCCGACGCGCTGCACCGCGGTGCTCAATTGTGGATTGACTCTTTTGCTCTGAATTCAGAAATCTGTTGCCATGAAATACATCAGCACACGCGGCCAAGTGCCTCCTGTTTCTTTTTCGACGGCGATTGCCCAAGGGCTGGCACCGGACGGTGGCCTGTATCTACCCGCGACACTACCTGACCTAGCGCCTTTTCTCAAAGACTGGGAGTCGCTCAGTTATGCTCAACTGTGCGAAGCCTTTATGGCGGTTTTTGCCACTGATATCGACCGTGTCGAGTTAAAGAGTATCGTCGAGCGCTCATACACAAAATTTGATCATGCGGATATCGCACCAATTAAAAAACTGAGCGACGATCTGTTCGTTCTAGAGTTGTTTCATGGCCCGACTTTGGCGTTTAAAGACTTTGCCCTGCAATTTCTAGGCAATCTTTACGAAGCGCAGATCGCTCGTACTGGAAATCCGATCTCTGTGCTGGGCGCAACCTCTGGCGATACCGGTGCAGCTGCGATTCACGGGTTACTTGGTAAGACTGGAGTGAAGACTTTTATCCTGTATCCCGATGGCCGTGTGTCGCCACTGCAGGAGCGTCAGATGACTTGCACTGGGGCGGACGACGTGTTCCCTCTGGCAATCAAGGGCAGTTTTGATGACGCGCAAGCGGCGCTGAAGACTGTATTCGAGGATCGTGCGTTCGCGGCTGAAGTCGGCCTCTCCGCGGTTAATTCGATCAACCTCGCTCGGATCTTGGCACAGTGCGTGTACTATCTCTCTGCCTTCTTTCGTTTACCCGCGGAGATCCGAGAGGACGTCACCTTTGTGGTGCCGACGGGTAACTTCGGTAATGTCTTAGCTGGTTGGTTAGTGCAGCGCATGGGTGTGCCGATCAAAGGTTTCCGCGTGGCGACCAATCAAAACGATATTCTGCACCGACTCTTCCAAACCGGCATTTACCAGCTGGATGAGGTCGCACCGAGCTTGGCTCCGTCGATGGACATACAGGTTGCTTCCAATTTTGAGCGCTTCCTATACTACGCGGAAGATTGTGATTCCGCTAAGGTGCGCGAAGTGATCAGCACCTTTAAGCAAACGGGTAAATACGTGTTTGAAGACTTTAAGTCTGACGGCATTAGCAGCTCGCGCACGGACGACGCTGAGATCGGTGCGATCATCAAGCGTGTCTATGAGCAACACGGCTATGTAGCCGATCCGCATACTGCCTGTGGGTTTACTGGAGATTTCGATGGCCCACAGCTCGTTCTATCGACTGCGCATCCAGCTAAATTCCCAGATACGATTGTGGAATCGATCGGACAAGATTCAACACATCCATCATTGGAGACGTTGAAAGCCCGCGAGATTGTGAAGTATGCAGTCGAGCCGACTCCGGCAGCAATCAAGGCTTTTATGCGGGCCCATTAAGCGCGGGTAGGTAATGCGATGAAATTAAGTCCATTGAAAGGCAGCTCAGCAGTACTGCCTGACTAGTATGGATAGCTCTTTGTTAGAGCTGATTATTTTGTCCCCCGCGGGGCCATTTAGCCCTGGCATCATGATATCCAGTAGGATGAGTGTGGGTTGTTGCTCTATGGCGATTTCTATGGCCTCGTTTGTATTGAAAGAACGACGGGCATGCCCTCTAGGCGTAATATTTTACCCATTAATTACAAATTGTGAGGCTCGTCATCTACGATGATATTTTTAGCAATTGTTCAATTGCGCTGAGAGAGCGCTTCATTCGCGGGGCCTAATTGTTTAGGCTGCAAAGCAAGTAACTCTTTCAATTGTTTAGGTAGTCGAAGATTAAATCCGAGTATTGATTAGCTTTAAGGGGACGAATTTAATTGATTCAAAAAGTTGATGCGGGCGACGTTTCACTTTTAGAGCTTAATTACCTAAGATGATCGTCTTTTCTTGAGCCACTGACTGCGACCTCTTTTTAGAATCAGGAATTACTGTATCTCTTCTAGTAAATACACGTCTAAAGATGCGCCGGTCTCTGATGCCGTCGCGCGTTCTTTTTTCGATGCGTTGAACTTGCGGAGCTGAGCGGTTTGACTCCATTAAGCAGATCAATCCAACTCTTTTATGAAATATTCCTTCTTTCTATTGTTTAGTGGTATCCTCGTCGCCTCACTGACTGCGGCAGAAAAAAACCCGAAGCTTCGAGTCATTGAAGATTCTAGGGAGGTAAGCGCGATCGGGGAGGTGCCAGTCGTCTCTTATGCCGATGTGTTGGAACGGGCGACGCCATCGGTGGTGGCGGTGTATTCGTCGCAAATTGTTCAGTCGCTGTATTACCAGCGAGCGCCGCAAAGCGTTAAGGATTTATTTCGCCAGTGGGGGCGACCACTGCCAGGCACCGGGCCTGATCAAAAAGAGCGTCTCAGGCGTGTCGGTGTGGGCTCTGGGGTGATTATTTCAGAGGATGGCTACATCGTGACAAATCACCATGTGGTGCAAGTGCAAAATGGCAAAGCGGCAGATGAGATCCGCGTGCGTCTAAGCGATGGTACTGAGTATGTGGCGACACTGATCGGCTCGGATGAGAAGACTGACGTCGCAATTTTGAAAATTGAGCCCGACGAGGCACTGCCGATCGTGAAGATTGCCGATAGTGGCAAGCTGCGCGTCGGCGATATTGTATTTGCGATTGGAAATCCATTGGACGTTGGATTGACCGCTACGCGTGGAATCATCTCTGCGCTCGGGCGTGATTCGTCTGGTATTCTCGGACCTGGTGCGTATGAGAATTTCATCCAGACCGATGCATCAGTGAATTTGGGGAATTCTGGTGGCGCATTGATCGATGCTGCGGGCCGGTTAATTGGTATTAACACTGCGATAGTCTCCAGTACGGGTGGGAGTATTGGCATCGGCTTCGCGATTCCGTCCAACATGGTGCTGAATGTGGTGACGAATCTGATTGAATCAGGCGAAGTGCCACGGGGCTTGCTCGGATTGATCCCTGTTAACTTGACCCCAGACTTGGCAGACGCCTTTGACTTGCCTTCTACCCGTGGTGCTTTGGTAAACCAAGTACAAATTGGCTCGCCGGCAGATCAAGGCGGAATACGTCACGGAGATATCATTTTGAAAGTCGATGCTGTCGTGATCGAATCAGCACCACAACTTCGATTGATAGTTTCGCAAATGCGTCCAGGGCGCGAAGTGGAAGTCACGTTGGTGCGTCTAAATGAGACGCTAACGTTACCAGTGGTGCTAGGCAGCCTAAGTGGCTCAGTTGCGAGTGCTGATTTGGAGCAGGGCATTCTCGATGGCGTGCTGCTGCAGATGATTGATAAGGGCATACGCAAAGAGTTTTCTCTGCCAGATGAAATTGATGGCGTGCTAATCAGTGATGTGCTGCCTGAATCTCAGTATGCGGATATCATAGCTCGTGGAATGGTAATTCTTGAGGTGAATGGCGCAGCAGTGACAGCAACCGAGGCGTTAGAGGCACAACTTTTAGTCGGCAAGAATCATTTGTATATTTGGCATAAGGGAATGAATCACTTTATTGTGCTCAAAATTTAGGGATAAAACTGAGTAAGTAGAACAGTCGCATCATTTTCGGCACGGCCTGATTGACCTTAGTGATGGTGCTGGTCTTCCAGAATAGCAAGGAGGTGACACTCACCGTTGTCGCGGTGCAAATACAGTTGCGGCTGTATTTGATCATCGCGATTTGGGTCGTGGCTGCTTGCTACGAATACGGCACTGAGACTCACGCTTAAAATCGTTGCTGAGTTCGTTCGCTAGATTGTATACCTTCGGCCAATTCCGGTTTTCGACTGTAGTGATCATGCCTTGGAGTTCGCTCTGATCGAACTCATTCTCCTGTCGATGACTTCGCGGCACGACCTGTGGTGGCTACACGCGTTTGGCTAGGACGCTATCAATGGAGCTGGAAAGGAGTTCGGTGCTCACTGGTTTGGCTAGGAAGTGTTCACCGCCACTTTCATAAAAGCCACTGCCAGATTCTTTACGTGAGACCATGGCAGAGACAAAAATAATGGGTGTGTCTTGGGTGATTGGATGTTGACGAAGTTGAACGGCAACATCGCCGCCATCAGCTTCAGGCATGACGACGTCCAATAAAATGATCTCTGGTTTAAACTCGTTGGCGACTTGTTGAGCCATAAGGCTCTCATTGACCACGCGCACGGCGTATTTACCTGATGCTTCTAGGTTGAGTTTAACCATACGTGTAAACGAGGCCTCGTCATCGATTAAGAGGACTCGGCATGGTTCAATTTTTGGGGTATTAGCAGTCTTCACTTTCATTTTTTGAGGTAGTGGGAAATATCAACCGAGCACATACGCCCAGTGCTGATTTTCTATTAGCTAGCGTAATCAATCCGCGGTGCAGATCAACTATATTACGGGTCACGAAGAGTCCGAGGCCAGTGCCTTTACCGGTCGATTTGGAAGAATAGAAAGGATCAAATACCTTTTCGAGTGCTGCTGTGGAGAGACCAATGCCGGTGTCTTTGACCTCGATGACTACAATTTGCTCCCCGATTCTAAAGCATTCAGTCGTTTGGCTGGATACGTTAGAGCCTGCTTGTTGCATCGTTTCATTGTGACTACTGACGGTGAGCTTCCCTCCTTTTGGCATGACCGAGATAGCGTTTAGAAACAGATTGATGAAGACCTGCTCCATTTTTTTGGTATCTACCAACACGGCCGCTAGGTTTGCGCTTAGTTCCAACTGTAATTCGATCTGGGCCTCGTTGAAATTATGGCGCATAAATGTGAGCACGTGTTCAATGATCTCGTTAATGCTCTTTGGCACCATACTAATTTCGTGAGGTGATGAGTAGTCGAGCAGTTCGAATATCACATGGTTGGCTTTATTCGCGGCAATCTGCATATCATTGAGCACCTCTATTATTTCCTTCGAGTCGGCTTGTTGCTTTTTTAAGAAATCGATTCCCAGTGTGACGACTGCCAGTGGGTTTTTGACTTCGTGCGCGATGCCCGCAGCCAATCGACCGACGGTTTTCAGCTTTTCGGCTTCGATCAGCTGTATCTGAGTGGTTTCGAGCGTTTCGATCACTGACTTGAGTCTGAATTCAATTTCTTTTTGAGATGTGATATCTTGCGAGATCCCGACTAAGCCGATGCAGTTTCCAGTTTTGTCGTAAAAGGGCACTTTACTAGTTAGCAGCCACAGGTCGGGTGTATTCTTACGCTCCTGATGATCGATCCTATACTCGATCCCTTCGCCTGTTTCCATGATCGCCATATCATTAGTATTAATTTCCTCAGCTTCTTTCTGTTCTAAAAAATCGAAGAGTGTTTTGCCGATCACTGTATCGATTGAGGATGCGCCCAGAAAGTGAACGTGTCTTTGGTTTGCGATCAGGTAGCACCCTTTTCTATCTTTGACGAAAATGCCCGCCAAAGCGTAGTCGATGATGGTCTTGAGTAGCCGTCCTTCACGTTCGAGTTGATCTTGCACCTCGATCAGTTCGGTGACTAATCGAGACATTCCCATGGTGCCTATGATTTGATTGTGCGTATCACGTAAAGGAATCTTAGTAGTAGAAACATAGCGAATCTGGCCGTCGTGCATCGTTTCTTTTTCGATTTTACCAATAATGGGCTTACCAGTCTCTATTATGCTTTGTTCGTCATCGTATGCGGGTTGTGCATGTTCTGGAGTAAAAAGATCAAAGTCGGTCTTGCCTATAATCTCCTGAGGATTTGAAAATCCGTAGATTTGATTCATCGTTTCACTTACTTTGAGGAAACGACCTTGCTTGTTTTTGAAGTAGATCGCATCGGGTAAATTCTCTAGCAATTGCCTGAGTAAGTTTTGTTCTGACAGCAGTTGCGCCTCTTTGTGGTGGCGGCGGATGGCATTGGAAATGCGCGTCGTGAGTTCTCCTTCGGCCATTGAATCGGTTAGTAGGAAGTCATCCACCAGAGGGATGATTTCCTGCAGCTGTTGTAGTTGCGCATGGTTTTGATACAGGCAGAGCAACGCGACTGGTCTGTTGATTGCGCCGACTGATTTGATTATCTGGAGTGCTTGGCTCGTTTCAATGCGCATGTCGAGCAGCACTGCATGGTAGGAATGCTTAATGTCGACCTGTTCTAGGTTATCGAGGTTTTCGATGCTCAAGAGCTCATATAGTTCATCCTCTGCTTTGGACAAAAGCTCTCTAATGACCGATTCTTCTTGAGGATCGGGGCTTAATAGCAGGAGTTTACAAATCGTGCCTTTATGCGGATCTGGGGCGTTCTTCTGTATACCTTAAGCTCAGGTAATAATTGAAAAATCACAAGTGCCGAATTGCATGAAGATTATAGAGTGTTGTCTGGCTTTACAGTTAGTCTATTGCAGCTCTGCACTAGAGGGATGAATCCGTGTCGATCGCATCGAAGATCAGATCAGAGTCACTTGTTAGGGTGGTGTGTTGGCGAGTGCCACTGGGGATGCGGGCGACATCGCCGAGGTTGACATCCAGTGCTCTTAGCCTGCCCACTTTCATACGGCCAGTAATGGAAATAATAAGGCAACGCTCAGCGAGGTCTGTTAATTCGTTCTACTCGGTCGTTCTGTTAGGCCTCACTCGTGCGCGTGCGATTGGAACAGTTGGATCATCGGGATCGTTAGGTAGCTCCAAAATCGTCGGCTCTGTTACTTCCCTAGATATCTGGGTACATTTGATTATTCCGCACCGACTTTTTTCCAGAGTGCTTCAACTAGTGCAACATCGATTTCATCAGTGGTCACTGCGTGACCGAAGGTTTGCAGACTAATAAAGCGCAGACGTCCGTTGCGGTTTTTTTTGTCACGCTGCATCGCGGCCATCAGGTCAGAGATGGGCAGGGGTGCCTTGAGGCTGGTCGGTAGGGCGCACTTTTTGATCAGTGCATTGGCGCGGGCGATGTCGCTGGCGTCAATTTGGCCGAGTTCGACTGAAAGTTGGGTGGCGAGGTTGAGGCCGATGGCAACGGCTTCGCCGTGTAAATATTGACCATAGCCGGCGACGTTCTCGATCGCATGGGCAAAGGTGTGTCCGAGGTTGAGCAGGGCGCGTCCGCCTGTGGCTGCAGTCTCTTTTTCGTCGTCGGCGACGATCTCAGCTTTGATCGCGCAGCAACGACGAACGATGGCTGCGAGTTCAGGAGAGCTTGCGGTGAGTGAGTTGACCTGTTCCAGTTCTTCGAAGAAATCCAAGTCAAAGAGCATGCCGTATTTAATGACCTCAGCCATGCCCGCAGCGAATTCGCGCGGTGGTAAGGTTTTCAGTAAGCGGGTCTCGAGGTAGACAGCTTTGGGCTGCCAAAATGCGCCGACTAGATTTTTACCTTCAGGTAGGTTGATGCCAGTCTTGCCGCCGACAGAGCTGTCGACCATCGAGAGCAGGGTGGTTGGAATTTGGTAAAAATCAATGCCGCGCAAATAGCTGGCTGCAACGTAGCCTGAGAGGTCGCCGATGACGCCACCACCAAATGCAAATAATGCACAGTCGCGGTTGGCAGATTGCACCGCGAGAAAGCTGAGGGCTTGGCTGAAGAATTCGACAGACTTAGTCTTTTCGCCGGACGGCAGGCTGAGTATTTCGGCATCTTCGAAACCGGCCTGAGCAAGGACGTCAGGTTGCGCAGCGAGCACTTTGGCATCGCTGAGCACGCGGACAGTGCGGCCAGCTGCGCGTAGGGCCGCGACGTCGTTTTTCAACGCACTCAGACTGTCGCTGAAATGAATTGGATACGCGCGTTCGGCGAGTTCGACGGTGAGTGGTGCGATGATGCTCATGTTAGTCGTTGTTGTGGGCTCGAGCCTACTCGATCTCAAAAAGGGCTAAAGGCTAAAATAGAAGGTGCGGCCTTTGCAAGCAAAGCCCCTACGCGTCATCAGTAATTCCAAAAATGGCGTTGGCGTAGTTCTTCGCCGAGAAGGGTTGTAGATCGTCGGGTTGTTCGCCGAGGCCGACGAAGTAGATTGGTAGCTTCAATTCACGGTAGATGCCGACGAGTGCTCCGCCGCGGCTGGTACCGTCGAGCTTGGTGATGATCAGCCCTGTGAGTGGGAAGGTTTCGTTGAAGGCGCGCGCTTGCTCAATCGAGTTGGAGCCGAGACTGCCGTCGACGACCAACCAACTGTGGTGTGGTGCTTCGGGGTCTTGTTTCTGGATGACGCGTTTTAATTTTTCGAGCTCCTTCATTAGGTTGCTCTTGGTATGCAAGCGGCCTGCGGTGTCGAGAATCACGATGTCGCGGCCTCGGCTTTTGGCTGCTTCATACGCATCAAAGGCGACGGCGGCGGAGTCGGCGCCGTGATGGCTGGCGACGATGTCGATCTTCAGCTGATCGGCCCAGTATTTGATCTGTTCGTTGGCTGCGGCACGGAAAGTGTCGCACGCGCCAATTAGCAGGCTGTATCCTTCATTCTTATACAGGTGTCCGAGCTTAGCGGTAGTGGTCGTCTTGCCGGAGCCGTTGACGCCGATTAGGCATATGACCTCGGGCTGGTGATGCCCGACGGTGACGATGCCTTCAGAGCCTTCGAGCACGCGTGTGAGCACGGTCGCGCCGATCTTGGCCGCGTCGTGGCCGCGGATTTGCTTGTCGGCCTTGTAGGCCGCTTGAATCTCGTCGATGATTTCCTCTACGGTTTCAACGCCGAAGTCGGCAGTGTAGAGGGCTTCTTCGAGTTGATCGAGTGCGCTTTGATCCAGCTTGGCGCTGGAGAAGATGGAATCAAAGGCCTTGTGGAAAGTAGGGGTCTGACGCTTGAGCCCCTCTTTGAATTTTTTAAAGAGACTACGCATTCGTCGATTCCTTACTTAGTCCGCTGCTTTACGCAGAGGTCGTGTGATTTTGTCCTTCATCTTATCGAGAATCCCGTTGATGAAGCGCTTAGAGTCAGGATTTGAGAAGATCTTACTTAGATCGATCGCTTCGTTGATGCTGACGATCGGTGGGATGTCGTTGCGGTAGAGGAGCTCGTAAATCGCAAGTCGTAGGATGGCGAGGTCGACTTTAGCGATACGATCGAAGGTCCAGTTGTTGGCGTGCTCGCTAATATGGCCATCGATGATTTCGATGTTTTCGATAGTTCCGAGCGCAAGCTCTTCGGCGAAGGCGTAGTAGGCGCGATCTTCTTCCTGGTTCTCGAAGAACTGGCAGATGTCGTCCGCCAGGATTTCCGGCTTGTTAGACTCCCATTGGTAGAGGAACTGCACGGTGCTCATGCGGTTTTCACGGCGTTGTGAGCGGCGGGTTACTGGTTCGTTGTCTTCCATTTGTGTGTAAATTGAGCCATTTCGAGGGCTGCTTGGGCAAATTCTTTGCCACGGTTGATGGTTGTTCCGGCACGAGCCTCAGCTTGTGCGAGGTGGTTGACGACTAGGATGCCGTTAATGACGGGTACTTTTTGAGCGATACTGACATTGAGTAAGGCAGTGGCGGTACTGTCACCGATGATTTCGTGGTGATTGGTGTCACCAGCGATGACGACGCCGATCACGATGATGGCGTCGAATTGAGAATGTTGCGCGACTGTCGAGGCTGCAAAGGGGAGTTCGGCGGCTCCAGGGACACGCTCGATCAACGGGGCTTCGGCACCTGCTGCGGTGAGTGTGGCACTGGCATGCTGAACGAGCGAGTCGACCAGTGCTTCATTATAGCGCGAGGCAATGATTGCAAAGCGCAGGCCGCTGCCGTCAATTTGTTGGATACTTGGAATGTCGAGACTCATTAGGAAAGATGAATAAGAACGCCGAACCTTGAACATTCAACGTCGAATTACTTATACCTCTGGTCTGGAGTTGTGCGACCTTTAAAAAATCCACAATTCGATGTTGGACGTTCAACCTTCGATGTTTTTAGTTTCTTCCTATGTTCACATTGCTCAAAGAATCCGGTTCGGCCCGTCGTGGTGTCCTCAAAACACTTCATGGCGATATTCAGACTCCGATTTTCATGCCGGTCGGTACTCAGGCGACAGTGAAAGGGATGACGCCTGCGCAGATTGAAGAGGTCGGGTCGCAGATTATTTTGGGCAATACCTATCACCTAAATATACGTCCAGGCTCTGATCTGGTAAAAGAAATGGGTGGGCTGCACAAATTCATGAACTGGAAGGGCCCGATCTTGACTGATAGCGGAGGCTTTCAAGTATTCAGTCTATCCAAACTGCGTAAAATCACGGAAGAGGGCATTGAGTTTCGCTCGCACCTAGATGGGCGTAAGTTGTTCCTCGGCCCGAAGAATTGCTTCGAGATCCAGAAGGACCTCGATACCGACATTGCGATGGTGCTCGACGAGTGCCCGCCGTATCCATGTGCGCGGGAGGAATGCGAAGCCGCTGTAGCTCGGACGATCCGCTGGGCGGGTGAATTTTTAGAGCATGCTACGAAAGATGGCTTTCTCGAGTCGGGGCACCATGTCTTCGGTATTATTCAGGGCTCTATTTATGATGACTTGCGGCAACATTGTGGTCGTGAATTGGCAAAGATGGATTTCCCTGGCTATGCGATTGGCGGCGTCAGCGTCGGAGAGCCAGAAGAGGAGATGATTCGGCAAGTTGCGGCGACTGCACCGGTGATGCCGAAAGAAAAGCCGCGCTATGTGATGGGCGTGGGTACGCCTCCACAGTTGTTAAAGATGGTCGGCCTTGGCATGGATATGTTCGACTGTGTGATGCCGACCCGTCTCGCGCGGCATGCCTCGGTGTTTACTCCGGATGGGGTGTTGAATTTGAAGAATGAACGCTTTAAGCACGATCCGAAGCCAATTATGGAGGCGGATAACTATACCTGTAAGAATTTCAGCCGCGCTTACTTGCGCCACCTAGTGATGGCGAAAGAGCTGTTGGCGCACACGCTGCTGTCGATCCATAATACGCACTTTTTCTTGAATCTGATGGAGCAGGCTCGTGCTCACATTGAGGCCGATGATTATGCTGAGTGGAGCGCGGCATGGATCGATCGCTACAATGCGGGCGGAAAGTAGGGTGGTGAGTTGTCCTAGTAAGCTGGAAGCTCACTTTGCACTTCCCATACAATGGGCGCGACCACTGCGGCTAGAAACAAGACTAAGATCAGTATGCGCCAACCGCTGATGTCTCGGTGTGCGACGGTGTGATTGCCTGATTCATCCCATACGGTTTGCCCCTGATTCAGTAATCGCTTGTAGGCGTAGATGTGGGTGATCAGTGCCACCAGTGGGATGCCGATGCCTTGCCCCTTGATGACTACGCCTACGCTGCGCATGATGCCTTGGCTGAAGCTGAGTTTGCTGCCGTCTTCATTGCGCAGCTGTATATTGAGGAGGAATTTACCCGGAGTGGTGCCCCAACTCATCAACAAGAGCGGTTCTACTGGGATGTATGCCAGCAGTAAGATAATGCCGAATACGGTGTCATTCATCCGATTGAGTGCGGCATCGTTGATGATGCTGAAGATGACGCCGACGATTAAGCTGAAGATGAGGAAGTCGACTAGGCGCGCCCAGTAGCGTATCCATGGGCGAAGCTGTTCGCCAGATGCTGCGAAGTCATCGGGGGTACCTTTGGTTCGTAGGGTGGGGGGCAGAAGCTCTGATGGGCTCGGGGCTAGTTCTGCGGGGAGGAGCCCTGCAATTTCTGAAGCAGGTTGCCAGTCTGCTTGGCCTTCGGTCCAGACGAGTGTGTTTCGTGGAAGGCGTCCCGATTGGATGAGTTGTATCAGCTCGTCCTCGGAGACCGGGCCTTTGGATTGGTCAGATTCAGCGTAGTTCCATTGTTTCATCTCAGCTACGTTACGATGGGAGCTCGGAATCCCCAGTCTTTTTTTAGCCAATGGTTCGTTTTTGAGGACTGCGCCTCCTGAGGTAAACTCAGTCGCAATAGTTTTTGTAGGGAGCGGGTTTATCCCGCGATTGCGTTGATTACACTAAGCTGCCCGGTAGCATGAGGTCGGTTTCGCGCTGGAGCCAGTGGCAGAGGTTACGGCTGATCTGTGCGCACACTTCGAGCTGTTCGGGTGCTGCGCTGTCGGGCGTGGGTGGGTTGATCAATTGCTTAGCTGATTCGCGTAGAGTCGCTGGAAGCTCAGGCCACCACGCTTCGCGCACCGGATAGCCTTCGTCTTTAAGTAGGATGTAGATGGCTTTTAGAAACACAATAGCTGGGAGTGCGCGTTGGGCGAAGGCGTCTAGGGTGCGTTCGGTAATATGGTAGAGCGCTGCGGGGTCGGCCATATGCGGGCCATTTTGAGCAATGAGCGCACAGAAATCGGAGGCGTGTTGTAGTTTGCGATACGATTGGCCGATAGCGCTATGGCGGTGCACGAGTTGGTAGTCTTTAACGAAACGAGCCGTGCCCTGCTTTGAGGTTTCAAGTTGTATGTCGGCGGTATCGAATAGATCCGGTTCGGTACTCTGCGAGCGGTTCCTCGAGAGTCGCTTGAGGCAAAGGAAAGTGCCGCTCTCAGCGGTAAGAATGTCGATTTTATGAAAGGACTCGCCACTGGCAGCGATACGCAGTACCAGCGCGCGTTCGTTTACCGCGGGTGCGCTCATGCACTGGCGCTGGCTTCTGCCGGATTGTTGATAAGCACTGCCTGGCCGCTCGAGCGATCCGGCACCAATGCGCCGCCAGAGATGATTAGCTTCATGCCGTCGGTGATCGTCATCTCCAAGCGTGTGATGTCTTTTTCGGGTAGCATCAGCAGGAAGCCACTGGTTGGATTGGGCGTGGTGGGCACGAAGACGTTGACGATATGTTCGCCGGTGACGTCTTGTGTTTCGCCTTTAGCGGTACTGGTGAGGAAGCCGAGCGCGTAGCAATGCTTGCGCGGATATTCAATAAGGACGACTTTCTGGAAGACAGCCTTCTTTTGCAGGCTGAAGGTCTGCACTATTTGTTGGACGGATCGGTAGACCGTGCTGACGAAGGGTAGTCGATCCAGCAGAAGTTCCATGCTGTTGAGGAGGATGCGGCCGATAAAGATGCGCGAGCCGTAGCCGAGTAAGGTGATGAGCAGTAACACGACCAGCACGGAAATGAACTCAAGGCCGACCTGCACGATGGGCATCGATTTAAACTCGGGATCAAGGAACCAGAAGAAGTATTTACTGGCAGGTGTGCCGATCTTATCGAGCAGGACGCGGATGGCAATCATCGTCACGCCGAGTGGCAGAATGACGACGATGCCAGTGATGAATGCATTTCTTAGAGAGCGTAACATATTGAAAATAGACTTGTCTGTCAATTGAAAGGGGAAATTCAGAGAGTGGCGAGCCTTCATGCCATTGGCTGCATGGTTTAACTTGCGATGCTTGAATTACGCTTTCTATTGGAAGCGATGAAGAACCTACACCACGAGTATGACGGTTTGATTTTTGATCTAGACGGCACCTTAGCCGATACCATGCCGACGCATTTTTTCGCATGGTCGCAGTCGATGGCGGAACATGGATTAGTGCTATCCGAGGAGCGTTTTTACGCGCTCGGCGGCGTGCCTGCGTCGGAGATTATTGAGCTGCTCGCGAAAGAGCAGCACAAGGTTGTTGATGCGATCGCGGTCGCAGAGGCGAAAGAAGCCTTGTTTATGGGTTTGTTGGGCGTGGTGCAACCAGTGCTCCCGGTGCGGGCGATTGCCGAGTTTCACCGCGAGTATCTGCCGATGGCGATTGCTACGGGCAGCCCCAAGTGGGTGGCGGAGCGGATCCTCCAGTCACTGGGGATCCGTGACTGGTTTGGCGCGGTGGTCGGTTCGGAGTGTGTGGCCAATTCAAAGCCAGCGCCAGATGCCTACCTGCGCGCGGCAGAGTTAATCGGCGTCGATCCGCAGCGTTGCCATGCGTTTGAAGATACCGCGCTAGGCATTCAAGCCGCGCAGAATGCAGGCATGGTGGTGATGGACATTCATACGCTGCTGCTTCGGTCGTAAAACCAGTTTAGTCGTAAACCAAGAGACTCTCTTTTATTAAGTGGGTGTGAATGCTTACTGCGAATTGCGGCGAAGCATTACAACGGCTAGTGCGCAGTAACCAGACAGCAGCGCGTATGTGCGGGGCTCGGGAACTGTCATGACAGCTAATGAGGCAAGTTCAAATCCGTTGCCTGACTGGAAGCCGAAAGTTGCATCGGTGTTGGCAGCAAGCGTTGTGCCAGGAGCGAATATGAAAGAGTTTGAACCAATGATGGTAGTGATTCCTGCAATGGTTAAGAAGGCTTCGTCGGCTCCAAACTCGGTGAGTTCGATTGAAACGAAATCGACGTTTTGATTGAAGCTGAATGTCATGAACTCCGCTCCATCTGTGGATTGATTGTCAAACTGGTTCGTAATATCGTCTGATGGCATTGCATTGATGCCAAACCCGCCAGCGGGGGTCGAGTTAAACGTTCCTGAACTCGCAGTGGCTGTTAGGGTGAGCCCCCCTGAGGTAGTTGATCCAGATTCTAAATCATCGAAATTCGCTTGGGCCTGTCCTGCGCTTGTATTATTGCCGAATGTAAAGGTCTGTGCGGATAATGAAATGTTGGAGGCCGCGATTAAAATGAGAGCGAAGAGAGGTGTATGTAGTTTCATGATGCAATTTAACATAAGTTAGTTATTTATCTAATAAGCGTTAGTTATGTTAATTGTCAAGCTTGAGGGAGTATTGGGAATTAAATATTCTCCTACAGCTGACGATCCCCATGGTTTCGCTCACTTCTAGTGCAAATTTTTTGGTGCTCTTGGATGAAATTTACCCGAGGGCAGGAAGAGCCTATAATCGACCCCATAACACTTCTTAGGAAACGGGATCTATCGTTGCAGCTGCAAGGTCAAAGCAGCAGCAATCCTGTATATTTCGCAGCGCTAGCTTGAATCACTCAAGCAAAGGCTGGGATTGTAGGGGCACAAAAAACGGGTCGCTTGCGCGACCCGTAAGGTGAAGAGAATGACTTTTTAAAAAGCTAGATCAACCCGAGCACCATTTTGCCTTCTTCGGTGATCATGTCTTGGTTCCAGGGTGGATCCCATACGATTTCGACTTGGGCTTCGCTGACCCCGGCGACTGATTCGAGGCGCATCTTGGCGTCTTCCGCGATCGCCGGACCCATTCCGCAACCGGGGGCGGTAAGCGTCATGTCCATGGAGATTTTATGGCCGCCTTCTTCGCGTGCGTTAGTTTCAAGCGAATAAACGAGTCCGAGGTCGACGATGTTAACGGGAATCTCTGGGTCGAATACGGATTTGAGGGCTTCCCACAGAGTGTCATTTTCCGGTGGTGTGCCATCGTGACTATCCGCAGCGGCGTGGTCTTTGGTCGTTTGTGTGACTTCTTCGCCTAGGCAGTCGGCATCGACACCTTTAATACGGAACATGCCGTTGTGCGTCATGACGGTGAAATTGCCGCCGAGGCGGTGCGTGATGGTGACAGTCTCGCCTTCGGGCAAGCTCATCGGCGTGCCTTGGGGAATGAGTGTGACTTCAACTTCGCGAGTGAGTGTGCGTTGGTCGTCCATAAGTGAAATAGCGTATAGCGTATAGCGGATAGTGAATGGATAATGGCGAATCAATTCAAGATTCGAGATTCGCCATTATTCATTCGCAATTGGTTAGTGAATCTTCGATTCGAATTTGTTGCGGATCAGTTCGCGGAGGTTGTCGGCGAGCTCATCGCTACCGACTTTCTCGATCACTTCCTCGAAGAAGCCGAAAACCATGAGCTTCATCGCGTCGCGCTTGGTAATGCCACGCTGCATCATATAGAAAAGCTCTTCGGAATCGACGTTACCAGTGGTAGCACCGTGTGAGCACTTCACATCGTTGGCTAGAATCTCTAGGCCGGGAAGTGCATTGGCCTCGGCGGTTGGGTCGAGCAGCAAGTTACGGTTGGTCTGATAAGCGTCGGTCTGCTGCGCGCCTTCGGCGACTTTGATCAAGCCGGAAAAGATGGTGCGTGCATTGTCGAGCAGTGCATTCTTATACAGCAGGTCGGATACGGCATTGCCGGCGTTGTGCGTCTGGAAAGTGCGTTGATCGAATTCTTGCGAATTTTCGGCTACGGTCAGCGAATACATTTTCACATCCGCGCCAGGACCCTCGATACGTGTTTGATTTTCAAAACGCGCACGTTCAGCGCCGATGTTGACCGCGACGTTATTTACCAATGTGTCGCGCTCGGCGACTGTAGTGTCGAGTTGGAAGGAGACGGTTTTTTGATTCCAATCCTGCACGACCTTGCGAAAGACCTTGGCGCCGCTGGCTGCGTGGATGTTCGAAACCGAGACGTTCAAGGCTTGGTTCGCTGCTGTTTCGGAGAAGAAGATGTCGACCACCGAAGCATTCGAATTAGCCTCTGCAATAATTAATGTATGTGGGAACACGGCTGCCATCTTGCCGCTAGTCCAATAATAATTGACGAACGGCTTCTCAATTTCGACGCCCTTGGGGACGAAGAGGATCGAGCCTGCCTTGACTAGCTCTGCATGTAGGCCGAAGTATTTCTCTGAACCCAACTCTGTGGATTCTTGAAGGAAGTATTTTTCCATCAACTCGGGGTGCTGTGCAATGGCGTCGAGCACGGGCAGGTAGATGACGCCCTGTGCGGCGAGTTTTTCGCTGATGCCTTCGAACTGCGCTTGCGCATCGTCGGCGAAGACGAGTTGACCGGCGCGATCACTTACCAGGTTTGAGCGCTCGACGAGCTCAGTAAGCGTGTCGGCGGTGGGAGCCGCTGCGGGCGCAAAGCCGTCGATGCTGAGCCTGCCGACTGAAGCAAAGCGCCAGCGCTCATCGCGTGCGGTGGGCGCAGGTAGTATCTCAAATTGAGCTTTGCCGCTGTCGCGGCGGGCACTGAGCCATGCGGGTTCGTTGGTGGTGTTTGTTGGTTGTTCCAAGACTGTAGTCATTTTGTATTCAAAGTTGAATGTTCGATGTCCAGCATTCGTGATCCTCGGTCTAACGACCGAGGACACGATGCTAGCCGACGCTGCCTTCCATTTCCATGTCGATGAGGCGTTTGAGTTCGACGGAGTATTCCATTGGGAAGGCTTTCATCAATTCATTGACGAATCCATTCACCGCGAGGCTCATGGCTTCGCCTTCGTTGAGGCCGCGTTGCATCATATAGAAAATTTGCTCGGCGCTCACTTTGGAGACGCTGGCTTCGTGTTGTACGGTATTGTTCTCACCACGTGTGGTGATGGCAGGATAGGTGTCGGTGCGGCTGTTGGTGTTGATCAGCAATGCGTCACACTCGGTATTGTTCTTACAATTCTTGAGGTGCTTTGGCATGTGCACTTGGCCGCGGTAGGTGGAGCGTCCTTTGCCGATCGAAATCGACTTGGAGATGATGTTACTCGTGGTGTTATCCGCGAGGTGCATCATTTTAGCGCCGGTGTCTTGGTGCTGTCCGTCATTCGCAAGTGCGATGGACAGCACTTCGCCGCGGGCGCCTTTGCCCTTCAGGACCACGCCTGGATACTTCATTGTGAGACGTGAGCCGATATTGCAGTCGATCCACTTCACTTCGGCACCTTCGTCGGCCATGCCGCGCTTGGTGACGAGGTTGAAGACGTTGGACGACCAGTTCTGTACGGTGATGTATTGAATCTTGGCACCCTTGAGTGCGACAAGTTCAACCACCGCGCTATGTAGCGTAGCGGTCTCAAACTTAGGCGCAGTGCAGCCTTCCATGTAAGTGATCTCAGCGCCTTCGTCGGCGATGATGAGCGTGCGCTCGAATTGGCCAAAGTTTTCCGCGTTGATACGGAAGTAAGCTTGGAGGGGCTGCTTGAGCTTTACACCCTTTGGCACGTAGATGAAGCTACCGCCGGAGAAAGTCGCGCTGTTAAGTGCAGAGAACTTGTTGTCCGAAGTCGGGATGACCTTGCCGAAGTAAGGTTTGAAGATCTCTGGATATTTCATCAGGCCTTCAGTCGATCCGACGAAGATGACGCCTTCTTTTTCAAGGTCTTCCTTCATGCGGGAGTAAGACGCTTCCGAGTCGAACTGTGCTTCCACGCCAGCAAGGAACTTGCGCTCTTGCTCGGGGATGCCGAGGCGCTCGAACGTTTCCTTCACATCATCGGGCACATCGTCCCAAGAGCGTGCAGGCACTTGACCTTTTGAAAGGTAGTAGCGGATTTTGTCGAAGTGGATGTTCTCCAAATCTTTGTCGGCCCACTTGGTTGGCATCGGCTTCTTCTCAAAGATTTCGAGTGCTTTGAGGCGGAAGTCGAGGATCCAAGGATCTTCGTTTTTCACATTGGAGATGTATCTAATTGTATCTTCAGTGAGACCGGTGCCGGCGTCATACGCGTAATCTTCGGGATACTTGAAGTTTCCTTTTTCGGTATCGACGTTGATTGCTTCGTTTTGAATTTCTGTATCTGTATTAGGCATATAAATTAATGGTTAATGGCGGAGGACTCACGCTTACGCAGTTGCGGTTACGAATGCTTCTTTGACCCAGTCGTAGCCTTTGGATTCGAGCTCTTTAGCGAGCTCGGCGTCGCCACTGTGAACGATACGACCGTCGAACATGACGTGAACAACGTCTGGCACGATGTAGTCGAGTAGGCGTTGGTAGTGTGTGATGATGAGGAAGGCACGGTCTTCGGAGCGCATCATGTTTACACCTTCGGAAACAATGCGAAGCGCGTCGATGTCGAGGCCAGAGTCGGTCTCATCCATGACGCAATATTTAGGATTAAGCATCGACATTTGCAGGATTTCGCAGCGTTTTTTCTCGCCACCCGAGAAGCCTTCGTTAAGAGAACGTGCTGTAAACTTACGATCCATTTGGAGTGCATCCATTTTGGCGTAGAGCTCTTTGTAATACTCCACCGCGTTGATGTCTTCACCTTCAGGGAGACGTGCTTGGCGAGAGGCTCGGATGAAGTTGGCTATGGAAACACCAGGAATTTCGAGCGGGTATTGAAATGCGAGGAACAGGCCAGCTTTGGCGATTACGTCGGGTGCTTCGCCGAGGATGTTGACGCCGTCGAGGAGGATCTCACCGCTTTCGACAGTGTAGTCTTCATGGCCAGCCATGACTTTGGCGAGCGTGCTCTTGCCAGTGCCATTCGGGCCCATCAGTGCGTGCACTTCGCCCTTAGGAACAGTGAGGTTGAATTCTTTAAGGATGGCCTGGCCATCGATTGAGACATTGAGATTTTTGATTTCGAGCGTATTCATGGTATTTGGATTATAAAATTGGTTAAAAAGTTAGTCGTGGCACTCGCCGCATTTACCGTGGTAGGCGATTTCGATATGCTGCGCTGAAAAGCCATTCGGTAGGGTGGCCATTAGGTCGGAGATCAATTGGTCGGGTAGGTTGATGTCGACAATTTCACCGCTTTCTCGGCAATAAAAGTGGGCGTGCTGCGTGAGGTTGGGGCAGTAGCGGGTCGGTTCGCGCTCAAAGTTAACTTGGCGGATAAGGCTGGTGTCAGTTAGCGTCTCGAGGCAATTATAGACGGTGGCCAATGAGATCGAGGGCATACCTTCACGAGCGCGGGCAAATATTTCGTCTGCGGTAGGGTGGTCGCGTTTCTCCAGCAGCAATGCGAAAATGTGCTCGCGCTGCTTGGTCGAGCGCTGTCCGCTGCGCTCTAGGGCATCGTCGAGAAGCTCTTTATATTGTGGTGACAGTTGCATGAGTGGTCGGAAATCGTGTTTTATTTTGAATAATTCTAAGTCT
>Ga0209302_10000142_pt1 | contig 45610 bp, 49 predicted proteins | sample ArcOceMetagenome_2_FD_187445 | JGI IMG/M metagenome (GOLD analysis project Ga0209302, IMG submission 187445) | Marine eukaryotic phytoplankton communities from Arctic Ocean - Arctic Ocean ARC135M Metagenome (SPAdes) (version 2) | ecosystem: Environmental > Aquatic > Marine > Oceanic | place...
AAAATCTATAAAGAATCTCTAAAGCTTTAGAGAATCAAGTTCAGACAAAAAAATAAAAAAATAAAAAATCTATAAAGAATCTCTAAAGCTTTAGAGAATCAAGTTCAGACAAAAAAATAAAAAAATAAAAAATCTATAAAGAATCTCTAAAGCTTTAGAGAATCAAGTTCAGACAAAAAAATAAAAAAATAGTCAAAGAATCTCTAAAGCTGACTGTTTCAGGAAAATAAAAAAATATAATTATTGTTTAAATATTGCTATGCCCAACGGACATAAATATTTTAATTTGTCAAACCAATGCACAATTTCTCTATTGTTTTTGTGTATTGTACCGTCGTCTTGCACATTCGTGGGTAAAAACGAACCACCACACACACCTTGGTTGTTGGAAGTCCCGTTCGTCCCACAACCTGATTTCTGTGCCCCGTGCGTACCGTAGGTATATTCGGATGGGACGACTACGCCAATAGACACAATTACTGCTCCAAATCCCTTGTTCCAATCAATATACGTCACTCCCGACCTATTATTGTCACTAATTGTATAATCTACATATGGAAACAGTGCATTATACGCGCCAATTCCACAGACAGCACCATGCGTCGCCCCAATATTCTGAAAACCACCCACTATAATTTTATCAATGACACTCATATCTGTCGCATGAAATAATATGGAACACTTTACGTCAACGCCGTCAGCTTTAAGAAGTTGTACAGTATCCATAAAAGCCGAAAATTGCGACGCCAGTCTGAAATAATCGACAAACGTTTTATTGGAAACTAATTCCGGTAATTCACGCCATCCAAAGAGTTGTTGAACCAAATCTTGATTGTAAGGAACGGTGAGTGCGTCGGGCAGTTTACCAGTTAATTCTTCCACTTGGTGGTACGAACGCCCGAGCCACCCGTCGCCGTTAAAAACCCCCAACGAAAAGGGCCTTGGCGCACCACTTAGTGTTGCTATTGGCCATCCTGGGAATTTAGCATGATATTCAGGTCTGGCTGCAATTGTTTTTAATTCTTCACTGTTTCTTTTCTGTACTAATGCCGCTGCCGCTGCTGCCGCCGCTGCTGCTGCCGCCGCCGCCGCTGCTGCCGCCGCTGCTGCCGCAGAATTCCGCACAAATTTTGGAACATATGACACCGCCACAGAATTGTCTACCATGCGTATAGGTCTTTCAAATCCAGTGGATGTATTACGCTGGACCATTCCGCTAAACGGGGGCGAACCAGATTTATTAACGTTGTTGACATCGAATTTATATTCGTATTTTGGCGGCGAAGAATGATTGCCGTGCGTTGAAGAAACGGTCTTGGAAAAGGTAGATGAACCACCGCTTTTGTATGCTAAATAGGCCTGTGTCATCTCTTCCCATTGGTCTGAATTCATGTCGTTCCAATCGGCGGCACCATGTGTATAATTTCCGTCGTATTGCCAGTGTATATTGGAGACGGTCTTGCGTGAAATATCAGTGTCGGAAGTGGCATAAGACATGATAAACCATTGGTCCCTGAGGTGGACCACGGTTGGTAAAAATATATCCGGATATTGTGCATAAAACGCGGCATTCGCTGGGATTTTTTTCAGTTCGTCGATTCCTTTTTTTATTGTGAAAATCCTTTTGTCAGTTTCGATAAAGATATCATTCGTTGTCCAATTCAATGTCCACTTGACCCACTCCGTACCAGACGTCACACGGTGATATTCTGTTTCCTTATTGACGTTATCCACCTTAATTGTCCATAACCCATTGTACCCAGTAGCCAGTTGATTCGGATTCGTCGCTACAACCCATGTGAATGGTCCACCGCCTGTAATGACCGGTGTATAAACCTCCAGTAACTCTGGTGGAATCTTGAGACCGGTGGTATTGGGCCCTCCTGGCCCCGTTTGCTTTAACCAATAATAGACATAATTCTTTCCCCCGATTAGATAATAATTCTTTCCCCCGGTTGTAAGATATTCTTCATTGTTCAATCTGCGTAGCCATTCAGAGGTAATATTCTGTTGACTGTTGAAATGCCACAACCCTGGGTAATTCTCTATCACCATCCGCACCGTGTCAATGGTGACATCCTTAAAACGAACCTTGGTTCCTTTTGGAAAGGTTTGTGATGCTGGAGGAGGCAACGCAGCCCAACTACTGGCTGCGTTCTCTCTTTTTGTTTTTTCGGCCTCTTTCCCGTCATCCCAGCTTTTCAACTCCTTGACATACTGCTGTCGGGCGACAGCAGCCGCTGACTCGTATTTTGTACGGTCGGATGTGTTCTTCCATTCCGCTGAAATTTCTGCCATGTTCATTTTTTTCTGTGGGTTCGTTTGTCGATATTCCTGACTAAAAATCAAATAGGCCGATGGAGCCCGAGTCGGTTTGGGGACACATAGAGCTCTTGGCCAACCGAATTGTGTTTGGTCCTCGATGATGACAAAAGGATGTTTGAATGAAACAATCTTACCTTCGTGTCCCATGAAATATTTCATAATATCATAGTGTTTGATTAAGAAACTATAAACCGTTGTGTTCTTGCCGCGGGTTTTTGCTTCGTCCAGTGTAATATAATTAATGTAGACCATTTTGCCCCTTTTCAATGGCACCAGTGATGACGACGATGACGACGATGACGACGACGATGACGACGATGCCGACGATGACGATGACGATGATGACGACGATGACGATGATGACGACGACGATGACGACGACGATGACGACGATGACGACGCCGACAATGAGACGCCAACTGTTTTTATTTGAGTAGTAGTAGCACCACTTCCTCCTCCAACGAGTGGACCCCAGAAATTGTTTCCACTGTTGTCAGTGGAAACAATTTCTTTCGTCAATGGGGCAACCAGTTGAATTGTGGAAGAAGAACCGAAGACTGTCAACCCATATGCATTATTGATAACTTTTGTATCCTTTCCAATAAGAGTCAGAGTTGCACCACTAACCGCACTCATTCCATTCCTTTTGCAATCTGAAACTTGAACATTTGTACATTTACCAGTAGTGGAAGAACCATGTGCAACCACCCCATTAGTTTTACACTTTTCAATGAATACATTGTTTAAATTAAACGATGATTCCCCCTCCACTCCAACCCCATTCGTATTTTGTATCGTTATATTTTCAATGTCAACCATACCTTGAACATTTGATTTAATATAAAACCCACCTAATACAAGAATATTACTTTTTAAGCCATGACCAATAATTTTCATAGGAGATGAAATAGCCACGTACGCGATATTACCACCAACAACATGACTCCCTTCACTCAACACAATTGTATCGAGTATACTACTGTGATTGATTCTTTCCACTGCTTCTTCCAACGTTGGGCACTCTTGGGGCACGCTGATTTCATTGCCATGCGTTGGTGAATATGTGGGACTTGATGGCGAATATGTGGGACTTGTTAGTGCTCCCGTTGATGGTGCCACACTTGTTGGTGTGGGACTTGTTGGTGCGGGACTTGACGGTGTTCCCGTTGATGGTGTCCAGACTGTCTTGCAGGGCATGGGCCTTGTCGTTTTTCTTTTGATGGCATATAAGGTATACACTGTTTCCAATGCGTTATGTGCTGACCCAAAGAATCCCAAATGCCATTCGATAACGGATGGGCGTTTTTGGAGCTTCTCAATATCTCGTGGTGTCAGACCATACTTGTTATTCGCAGACGGAAAGATGGTGGTTTGTAATAGCACAGCCAATGCTTTCCATTGAAAGTTATAACGTTTTCCAGGTCTATCTTTTCGAAATTTCAATTCGTTGTCAAAATCTTTATCGAGCCAATCTGCGATGAGGAACACGAGTTTATCTGCAAAGTCGTAGTCACGTTCTTGCAAATCTTGGCATTTGGTAAGAGTTTGTTCGGCTTCATCAGTTAGTTTGTAATTACGTACATCAATTGTTTTAAATGCAAAAGGGTTGGTTGTTTTGGTCGCTCCTGTTGACGACGTTTTGGTCGCTCCTGTTGACGACGTTTTGGTCGCTCCTGTTGATGGATGTTTTGTCCGTGCTTCACCGGGGACAAAAACTCGAAACATGTTATAATAATAAATACCATATTTATACATCAAAAATACGAATATGTTTCACATATTGGGTATTGTAAATAAGACATATAAATATCCCAACAAACAGTCAAATGTCCTATCAAGAAGTATACCAAGAAATACATTTTTTCCCATCGTCCAACAATGCGACGATTAGTATTCTTGACGAAGTACATATAACGAACGATATGCGTGAATATCTACAGTGTCAACCAACCAAGGGTCGCGTTATATCAAATTGGATATGGAATGCGCCCCAAAGTATTATGCGCACGCCCGATGAACCTGGTTATGCTTTTGCGTATACTGACCTTGGTATGGGACACTGGGACATTCTTTACTGGAATTATGACACAAACCGGTGGCATACCCGTCGTATGGGTGGGTCCAATGGGCATGATGCAACGTACAAATATACTGATTTAATTACAAACGGATTTGCAGACACTGGTGTGGAATCTACGATTGAAGAGTGGATGATTAAATTTAAAAATACATGAACTAAAAATAGACAGTATTTATACATGTGTCTTATCTGTAAAGTATGGCGAATGTGTGGCAATGGTGGGACGACAATGCGTGGGTGAATTACGACAGTCGCATTTCAGTATTGGTGGACAATAAAATACAAGACGGTACAATGGTTGTGGAATTTAGTGTTGGTTCCAATAGATATGAAATCAATTTGTTTTCATTGTTACAAACGAATATGACCTCGGGTTTTCACAGACGTGTCCGTTGCGTCTCTCCTAATATGGACATTAAGTGGGAATGGAACAACGATGGGACGTGGACAGTGTACGATGACGCATCAGTCACTGAAATCAACAATAATTTACCAAATGAGACAGAACTTGAAATCTTGGGACAATCCTACAACATTAATCCTGGGACTATGATACAAACTAATAAAAATACGGGAGTAGAGAGAGAGATTCGCCAACAAATCCAAGTTCCAGATGTCATGGACGTGCCCACTGTCCCTATTGATATGACATGTGGCATTTGTTATGCCAGAAACAAAGATACTGCGTTTGTACCATGTGGACACATGGTATGTCGAACATGTGCAGCACGCCTTTCCGGAAGAGACGCACCCTGTCCCTTTTGCAGGGCACGGGTTCAAAAAATTATCCGTGTTACGTTATAATAAATGTTGTCTATAAAAATTCTGTATTAGTTTCTTGCTCCTAGACATGTTTCGATTTAAGCATTTTCTAAATTTTTAGAGAAAACTCGCTAAAGTTCTAAAGAATCATGTTACAACCTTTTGACCATGTCCTTATTTCGGACGTAGAGTTTGTATTATGTTACAGAAACACCGGGGAATCGATGCTCGACACTGAAAACAACGAGTGGTACGCAAAAGACGAGTTTGGGAATAGTGTCGTCGTCTCCGACAAATATATGAAGAAACTATTACCCCAAGCTTATAACAATGATACTCCTATCTACGAGCCTGTTTTTTACAGGGAACGTGGTGGCAAACGTATTCGTATTGAAATTATGGATATGTTCAAGTGTGTATGTGGTGGCAAAGTATCAGGGAAAAGTATTGACACCGACTACACCCGATGGCAATGGAATATACAGGATTTGATAGTTAAAAATACAAATGAAACTTGGTTATTACGTGTATTTACCCCTGGTGGTTGGTGGCTCTGAGATAGGAATAGATGGTCCGCCGCGCAAATTCGAGGTCTACGTGCGTACGGTCGTAAAATATATCCGTCAATGCGTTAAAACGCTTCTCGTCCTCGTACCGTTGTCTGGACAAATTTACATAGGCTCGTTTCTTTTTTATTTCTGAATATAATGCACGTTTAGTCAGTTTCGGTGTTTGTTTTACAATGTTGGCGTGTTTTTTAAGGGCGTATCGTTTCAGTTCTGGCGTTTTCGAGTCGTACCATTCGTGAAAAAGTAACCATATCTCATTTAACTGTTGTTTTGCAACGATATATCTATCCATTGCGATACATCTGTCCATTATTCTGTATAAGAGATGTTTAAAATATAGGGATGTTTTAAATAGGGATTTTTTAAATATAAAATCAATGGTTAATTGTTGTGTGATTTAGTTCCTATAAAAGGTCTTCAACTGAGAATATTATGGAACATTCACCGCGCCATCCCACTTTAAATGTATTGACGAGACAAAATGTCCAAACAATTGTAGATGTATCAGGGGCAACTTTAAAAGACACTATTGAGGTCAAATTCGATGCCAAACTCCACGAAAGTGTGAAAGATACGATATCGCGTGCGGAATTGATGATTCGTAATTCTTCGTTGGAAGCAAAAGATGGGTTACGAAATGAGCTCCGTAATTTGGAAGAGAGAATGCGTAGTGAAATGAAGAAAGAGATGGATGAGATGTTGTTACCTATGAAAACACAACTCAATAAAAATACAATGACATTGGACGAGGTAAAGGGGACAGTCTCTCGTCTAAAATCTGACATGTCTGAACTTTCTGAAAAGGTAGATAGAGAACAGAGGTTGGTGGAACAGCGGTTTCATAAAGACGAGGATACAAGTCAAAATACTATGGGTTCTCTCGAAAACTTAAAAAAGAATGTCAAAGAATTGTTTGCCGAGTATAATGACCGACATTAAAACTTATACTTTTGATTGAGTAGTTGTAAATCCATATTGTAAAATTAAAAAAGGGTATTAAGCTTGTTTTGCATTATCTATATGATTAAAGGGAATTCCCGAAAAGGTACACGAAGGGGATGTTTGTTATTTATTTGTTGTGTTATTGTATTTTGGTGTATTATGATTTATAATATGATTATAACGCCCCCCCCACCTACCCATGTCCCTCACCCCCCTCCGATTCCCCCGGTCCCTTCTGCGATAGTCCCTGGGTTGCGTGGTGATTCTCGAATAGGTGATGATTCTCGAATAGGTGATGAAATCCGCGATGGTATGCAGCACGCTTTTCAAGCCTATATGCGTGATGCTTGGAAATCTGACGAGTATATGCCTATTAAAAAACGAGGTATTGATACTTTTGGTGGTAAGGGTCTCACTATCATCGATTCTCTCGACACGTTGTTTTTGATGGGACTTGACGCCGAGTTTAAGTCTGCCAAACACTTTGTCGAGCACGAATTCAAATTTGATGGTAAAATCAATGTTTTTGAGAATAATATTCGCGTTTTGGGCGGTCTCCTCTCTGCCTATTCGTTAACAAAGGAACCTTTATTTCTATCAAAGGCCAAAATGGTTGGCGAAGTGTTGCTGACTGCCTTTCCACATCGTATACCTTGTGGTGTTATTGATACCAATCGTCCTGGATTTTGTGGGTCTCAGCCCTGGGCAGGTGGAAAATCTATCAATGCTGAAGTCGGGACATTGTCTCTCGAGTTTGTGGCCCTCTCTAAATTTACAGGAGATAAACGATGGTCTAATAAAATTGCAGCTATTAACCAATATTGGTCGGAGCACTCTACTGGTTTGCTCCGTATGAATATCGACCCGGTCACTGAGCGAATGTCTGGACCGGCTACAATTGGCGGTGGAATTGATTCGACCTATGAATACCTAGTCAAATTAAAAGTGATGACAGGGGACCCAGTGGCGGCAAACTTGTATTCCATTTTTGAAAAAATAATTGTTGACAAAATGTTTGTCACGCATGGCTCGACTACTTTTCCCAAGTCTGCAGGGTCTGTCGTTGTGGAACATTTGGGGTGTTTTATGGGTGGGATGCTCATTATGGGTGGAAAATATATTAAAGAAGGACTTGCGTTTACAGAAACTTGTGTTCGAATGTACACAAGTAATCCATCTGGCCTCGCTTGTGATTCTGTGACCATTGGCCAGCTGGGGACTATTCATTGTAAGAACGATGTCTATTTATTGAGACCCGAAGTGGTTGAGTCGATTTTCTATGCCTGGCGCGAAACCCACGACCCTAAATGGCGGAGATATGCCAAAGATATTTGGCGCGCATTGTCCAAATGGACCCAGGTCGATTCTGGTGGATTTACGGACGTTCGCTATGTGACACACAAAGTCCCCGAAAAGATGGACAAGCAAGAATCTTGGTTTTTGGCGGAAACGTTAAAATATTTATGGTTGATTTTCCAACCAGATGAGAAGCTTTCATTGGATAAATTTGTGTTAAATACAGAATGTCATCCAATTTTACAATTTTAGATTATAGAAGGAGCCACATATACAGTTATGGTCGGGCTATTCCATTGTAGTACACCACATTGCATAAATGTAACAGTGGTAAAAATATCTTGTATATTTCCTTTCATCACCGATTTAGCAACCACTGTATCTACCACAATTGTCGCATCTCCCTTTGGCTTACCCTTTGCAAAAATAGCCCCACCCCATCTTGCACCGCTGTGTTTTAGCGTCAATACTTTAGTCTGTTTGGAAATAGACAGGGTCACTGTTCCCTTGCGAGGGATGGACATCCACAGGTTCAACCAATCGACTGTCGATACTAATAAAGTGATGTCGTCTTCATGTGGCTCTATGACATGGTCTTCGGATGGTTTTAGAGATGGAAATGAATATTGGACGGCGGCGGCAGTTGATTCCACATTCAATATGAGATTGTTGTCAGTAATATGAAACTTTACTTGATGCCATCCTTTTATTTTTGTGATGAAACATCTGAGTGCAACCGATACTTCAAACGCGATGTCTTTGGTGGCGGTGATGGTCCTTTGAATAGTACGCATTCCACCGCCACCTTTTGGAAAAGTCGTTATTTTAAGAATTGTGCCGGCCACTATGAGAGAAGTCGGTATATCTTGTTTTTGTGTTCCAAACCAAGATTCAATGAGCCATTCTAACGGAACTGCAAAAGTAGTCATTTCGTTCTTAATAGATTTAATCTAAATTAGGTTCACATAAAGTTGTCTTAATCTAATTTCTAATTAGTGACCTATAAACATCTTACATTCTCCTTCATCATGTCAAAGCGTTCCAGAGATGGCGATGTTATTCTTGCTACACGGCCGAATAAGAGACACGGAGACTTTGACGGTCCCGATATCTATAAACGCGCACGTGGTCTAGAGTCTTCTTCTTCTTCGTCTTCTTCCATTCTCTCTCATAAACGAACTGCCTGTTTTGACGTTGAGGTTGAGCGTCTCCATAAGCGTATGAAAGCGACCACTCCAACAGCGGTGGAAGCTATGGCGTTTCTACTGCCTCATTTATTGGCTTTAAAACGTGTGTATTGTCAATCACAGCAAAAAGTTGAGGCATTGAGTGTTGATAACCAGGTACTTTCTTCTAATAATATGACACTCAGCCGTGCTTACCAGGCACTGTTGACAAAGTCTGCAGAGGAAAAGCACCAGTTACAGCGTCAGTTGAACCAAGCTCGGTATCAATTGATGCTTGCTTTGCCCCGCAATTCGTTTTGAGTGCTAAACAAAGTTCTACAATAGTAGCGATTGTAGAAGCAATGATAAGTGCGTATTCCATGCGTAATGCACCGTATATAGTCCACAGAACGGCCCCCGAGCCTCTTAAAAGCATGGTTACATTGGATAATTTGTCAGTTTTTCCTAATAGTTGTGGTATGGAAGCCGCCGTCGAGAAGACGGCGGCGATTATAGAAATGAGGAGCATATTAAATCCAGAACTATCCTTAATTTTTGGTGTATATAGTGTTTTTAATTATATGTTATTTATGTCGAGACGAGCTGCAACTGGAAATGGTGAAACGGATACTATGCTTTCCCCAGACATTGAGTCAGGTAAAATGAAGACGGATACAATCTATGAGTTGATGAAATTGCGCGATTTGCAGTCTTTTGTTACGAAAATTTACTGGCTTATTATCATGTGTTTTTTTGCGGTCGGTATTATTTTGGCCTTGGTTTTGTCCGATGGTACTTTTTCTGATGTTTTTATGGCTGAAAATTTACTGTCATCTGTTGGAATTTCGGCGTACATCATTTTAGTGGTTTTAATGATGATGTGTAATAATCATAATGAGATGAGGGTGGTACTGTTATTGACAGTGTTGTTTTTCATAGGATGTTTGTCCGGTTTTATGCTGGCGTTGCACTTGTTGGACGTGTCTATAACATTAAAATCTGGTAAAGTTTAAATAGTATATTTTGTACATAACGAATTCCAGTATTGTTTACCTTCTATAAACCCACGCTCTTCAAAAATGGCTGCACCTTCCTTTTTAATGTGTTTCATGGTCTCTCTACGTGTGGTTCGCTCGCCACCGAGCGAGATAATCTCTCCGTCAAGCCTCGGAATGGTGGCACGACCATTTTCGTTGTCGAATAAAACAATATCTGTGTATAGTTGTCCCATCCATGTGATAAAGACTGTAATGACATCTGTATCTGTAATGTCTTGGTTATTGATAATATTATGATGTTCATGGATGATATTTTTCCAGCGTTGTATAGTTGGATAGAGAGGGGGTATATTATCCTCTTCGGTATTCCCCGTGGATTGTCGCCTTTTTCTCTCTGTTCTTACATAGCACCACCAATGTTTAAAAGATTGCGGAAGACTACTGCCGTTGGCAATCATGCGGTCATTTCGAGTGTTTTTTTTAACGAATATTAGCATCTCGTGAAGGGATTCTGGGAAATTAGCGTTTCCAATCCATGCCATAACGTTGGGGTTATTGTAGCAGGTATCTAACCAATTTTCTGGTATTCTTTGGATTCCTTCATAATCCAAACTCATTCGTGGATTATAAAAGTAGGCCTATTTAAATATACCTATTTGATAGTGATGTATATTTTATTATCCTGTTCGCTGATTGCTTCGGCAATATCGTGGTACATGATAATGCAACGGATGTGGTTTTTGTCGATGGGAGTGTCCGTTTTTATTCTCACTTGGATTGATGTATCTGGATTTAAATCGGACCTTTTTTTACAACAGGCGATACACAGTATGCAGGAGACCGAATGTTGTTGTATTCACCGGGTGTGGTCGGACCCCCAATCGATATTATGGACAACGATGGTTTTTCGCACTATGGCCGGCATAACAGCGGCGGTGGCATTTTGTGTCACTTTTATCTACTCTTCATCTTTTGCAACGGGGCATTATTTTATAATAACAGCTATATGGACCATGGTTAATGTACTTTGGGCTCTTTCAAACGTCCCATTTTTAATTTGTTTGGTTCAATGTGCTGCCAAAACAACGTCTGTCACTATGGAACCCATCGTCATCGGTAATGAAACACTGGAACCAGGCCGAACCTTGGAAATAGGATATTTGAAAATTTCATTGGTGCACAGTGCCGATTTAATTGTACGCTTTCGGAAAGTAGTAGCAATGTGGATGTTGCACGACATTGTTCTTGGGATTTTCTGGTTGTATCTCTCTTTAATGATGTATGATTTGACGGATGACGAGGACGATTCCGAATGGAGAACCATTTTTTTGTCAATGTTATCGTGGCATATCATTTTTATTGTATTGCATCACATCTATTTGAAACAGCAATGGTCCTGTGTCACTATTAAAAGCCCACCGTCCATTCAAACACCCTGTTGTGGTCCCGCTGAGGCAGATAAATGGTGGGCAATCTGTCAACTTGTTGGACTCGCCGCCATCTACGTCGCTTTTATTTGGAGAATGCGCGTGCCTGAGTTGACGGCTATGGGATGTTCCGAAGAAACGCTAGTCATGTTCGTTAGTGGTGTGTCTGTCTGTTGTCTTGGTAAAACAATGACACGTGAAACGTTAAGGGGTCGTCCATTACCAATCTCGAAACAACTTCCTTCGACCTCACTTTCATCAACTTCGACCTCACTTTCATTAACTTCGACATCACTTTCACCAAAAGCTAACAGTTTGAATTTTTGAATTTTTCCCCCTATATAAATACAAGTATTTATATAGATGTCGTCCATTGAACAGTTGATTATAGAGCAAGAACTAGGGTTCATTACAGCAGTCAGTTTCGTTCCGACCAACATGACTGCACTTTACAAACAATCCAATGCAGCTAATACGGATATACTAACACAGAAACGCAGTAAGCTCCTCTCCAATGACCCTAGCTCTACTGACCTCTGCCCTTCCTCGTTAAATCCTGATGACACCATCTGGTGTAAATTGGCGCGCGGTGATATCGGTCCCGGTTCCACAATATTGGACGACCATTTTGCGGTCGTTGATTCCCCTGTTATTGATGGTTCTTGTGGTGTCACGTGTGTTTTATACAACTGTAATAGTGATGAATATGGAGAGCGTCGTATTAATTTATTTGGTCAGACAAAAGAGACTACTCTAAAATTGGGACGGGATTACATTGCATTTCGCGATAGTCGTTTACCAGAAATATTTCAAGTGTATGTTGAAAAACTTTGTAGTGGTGTTGGTAATTTGAAACAAATATTACCGGAAGAATATCACGAAGCCTATTTGGGTACGTGTGAATTGATGTCGACCGTTTTGAAAGCTGTTGGTGATACAGTCTCCTTGAAAAAGTTGGGAATATCTGCCGTTTCTTTCTGTCGAACTTGGCAAAAGGGCGACAACGTTGGCAACGCACAATTTTCCGCAATGAGTCCACTTTTTCAAACTCATTTTTATATTTCCGACGCTTCCAAACTTCCCAGCGTGTCGGTGGCCCAGACAGTGGCACAGATTGAACTCTATTCGAAAATGATTGATTTTGTTACTAACGATATGTTGAAGCGTGGGTTTGGAAAATCTTTTGTCCATGTCGATGATTTAATGCATCGACATTTTATAGCTAGCGAAGCCGCCTTCTATACCGGGATAACGGCTGGTAGTGCCTTGATTGGTATTGGTCCATATACACAGGGCATCGTGCTTCAAGTACGAGCCACTCATACGGTCAATAGTCCTTTATTGCGCGGTCGTTACAAGTTGATAGGAAACCACCCTAATGTGAGTTCTTTGATAATGGAGCACATGCCTGTCGAGTCGCGTATTATGACGAACATGATTGGTAAATTATGCAGTGGGACGAGTCGCAATTTTGAAGATGTGTCCAGGGCAATCTTGGACACTATCGGAATGGAAAATAGGGAGCTTTTAGAAACTCATATGTTTTCTACAACACAGTGGAAAGTAGTTAAAATAGAAGTATAAATTAGTACTATGTTATTTTGAATGTTTTTTAATGTTTCCATTTCATGTACGATAGCTATTGTTGGGTTAGTCATTGTCCGTGGTACCTGTATCTGTTTTGAAAATATACAGTGGACATTTATATTAACACTGTTAGCAATCTCCTGTTTTATAACCATCCTTGTACATATCTATGGATGGAAATGTTGGCGTTTTTTATGCCAACGTCACCCAATGACAGAGTTAATTATTCAAAAACGGAGAGAACGGAGAGATATTATTCCACAAATTGTACTTTATATTTGGGTGACAGTCCTCTGGTTGGCTAGTTTTTTATTACATAAATGTCAAATAAAATGGTGGTGGGCACTGGTCGCAACCGGTGTACTTCTACTCTATACAGCATCCTCATGTGCGTTAATATCATCGTCAGAGGAAGAGTCTTCCATCGTGAAAGCATCTGAAGGAGGGTTATCGTCGTCGTCGTCCGTCTCCTTCTCCGATAATTCGACTTGTTTCCCAGTAACCAATGGTATGTCCTCTTCATCGTCATCGTCATCGGCAGTGACGTCCAAAGTACCGTAGCCGTTTTTATTAAATCGTTGTTTGATAAACCATGTACAACACATAATAACTGCAGATAGCGTGGCTACAGTTAGTGCGACATAAACCATGGCACCCGATTCCACCCAAGGGTCTGAAATGCTCGTATTATTATTTATTGTATTATTCATGATTGGATTCATGTATATTCACTATATACGTCTATTTGCAAATCCAAATGTCCCTTCGTGTATTGCCAGCTCTTTTCTGTGGTATTGTCTTATTTTATTCAAATTTAGTGTTAACTAATTTGATATCTTTGCGACAGCTTCGATATATCGAATCACTTCCAAATGGTACCTCATTTATCCCTCTCCACGATACATTATTTGTAGATTGGGTCAAAGGTTATAACATGGACCAATACGTCACTCTAGCCTTGCGTGATATGGTCGATGTTTGCACCTATAGTTGGGTCTTGGTCACTATTTTAGCATGGTGGACCTGTTCGAAAAAGCCCATATTCCCCGCCAAAATACTTTCCATACAGATGATAGTGATTCCATTTTTTTCAATTTCACAGTTACTAACGGTAGTGCCAGATTCAACGCCAAATTGTGTAAAGGTTTATAACATACCGACAGACAAGGATATTTCTTGGGTTTTGTGGAAATATCCAAGCCGTGCCTGTGGGAATATGTTGTGGTCTTCCGACCTCGCTCAGTTGGTCATATTTACTGGACTTGCTGTACAAATGATTTCAGTACGGAAACTTCGGTTGCGGTGGATGGTCTGGGCCCTCGGCGAATGTTGGACCTTTCTAACCATGATTTTTATTTTTAGCTCCAAATATCAATACAGTATGGATGTTTTTATAACCATTCTGGTCGTCAAATTACTTGTCACGCATCAATGGATAGAAGTAATGGCGTCGCATTGTTTCATCCGTAAAGGTAATTATTACGCAAGGGCACCAACCACCGAACTTTCCTCGACATTATAGACTATTTAAGGTTACAGACGTTGATAAAATGGACGCGAAAAACCTACCCCCCTCAGAACCCCTGTCAAATATGCAACAATTAGTCTCTCATTGGAACACTATTATTGCTCCTACTATAAGAAAAAAAAGAGGGCGCGACAACGATGAAATAACTAGACCACAAAATCGAGTTTTTGAATCCGTAATGTCAAGCGTTCCTGAACAACGCAAAATTCTAAAAGTGCCCGCGACTTCTCGTAAGGCCTAAGGTAAGATTCGACGCAAAAACGTTTCTTTTTTGTTCCCTTTGAAAGAAGCGTCATTTCCATCCTTTTTGTCGAGGAAAACCAGACCGTTGCTATAACACAATCATGATGGTTTATTTTACGGAGACAGGGCGTTGTTATATTACATTTGTGCCCCAACCACCGCACAAACTCCACAAAATTATGTTCCCTAAATATAACATCCATCTTTTTCACCCCACGCCTGCAATAACGCTTGATAGTCCAAGGCGACCACACCATCAACGGTTCATTAAAATGATGAGACCAGATAGTATTCAACCGTCTAGAAATACGAAACTGACTCCGGTAATTACGCTCACATAACAAACGCAACTCAGTACGCGTCGCGTTGTGGAGCTTGTACGATATCCCATATGTACTCCATTCGTCATCTGTAAAAGGGAAATATAAACGACCCAAAAAAGAACAGCGATATCGTGTTTTTAAAGGACAAAATGAAATTATTATATGCAACACATCTACAGGAAGAACCATATTACAACCAACATTTAAATGATATTATTTTGTATATTATATTCGGAATAAGTGATTTTTTACATAGAATGTAAAATTAAAGTATAAAAATTAAAGTATAAATATTTAAATTCAGATTTAAATATGCCTTCTATTCTAAGTTACTTGTCAGATGCCTCACTGTCTTCAGACGAGGATAGTGAGGACGAAACAGAACCTTTGTATTCAGAGCGAGAATTGGACTATTGGGCTATTGAATCACTGTTGGAAAAGCGTGGACCACCGCCAGTCATTGAATATGTGACGACTATTGGTTCAGTGGCATTGAGAGAGAGTGTCATCGGTCCACTTCGAAATGATATTTGCTCGGTGGTGGACTTATCGGATTCGTATAGTTGGAAATCTTACTGGACCTCCAGAAAGGAAATCGGAGGTCGCTTTTCACTGGACGATTGGGATGCTATTGGGGAATTTTGCTTTTCACTATGTCTCTGTTGTATACAGGACCCCACTATGGAGAGAGTACGGTCCTGTATGATTCGTATTGTAGGACATGGAAAATTTAAATCAAATGTCTGAGTCACTATATATAAAATATCAATATTTAAATGTAATTTTGTACTCAAATGTCTGTCTCGGACTCGGACTCGGACTCGGACTCGGACTCAGACCCTGGTTTCCAATCTGAATCGGAGTCATCCACTGGAGTTAAAAAGTATTTCCAATCTTCCAGGTGCCACTGTTCCTTTTTAGCGAGAGATTGCCATCGTTTCCAAGGCGCAGGGTCCATCCCAATATCAAACATTGGAATCGTTAAATTATCACGAAGTTCCGTCAGTTTGGACCTGTCGATGGTTTGTACATGGACGACGTCACCATTGACCCACACGACATCACAAGTTTTGAGTCTGGGTGAAACGCGCTGAAAACAAACAAGCCACGCTGAATTCATTATAATACTATTTTTGTGCGTGAGTGTACAGGTCGTCGGTGTTATCTCTGCAACAACTGCTTTTGAACCAACTGTGCCGTGGAGAATCATATATTGAGTAAACTTTGTTAATATATATGTCATTATTTTTATTTTATGGATTTATTTTAAAGAGACCGTGAATAGATATAAACGTAGTGGTTTAAAGTATACATGATTATTTTACAAATAGTGGGGTATTTATTCTTATTAATCGCGTCGATTTCATCCTCCGTTTCTATGAATTTCCAGAAAATGGCACAGCATGAAATTTTTTATCACGACCCGCGAACACGCAATCGTAAGCGAATTGAACCCTTAAAAACTTCAGTCTTTTGCCGGCCACTTTTTATCATTGCAATCTTATTGTCTGCAGGGGCTTCTGCCCTCGATTTCATGGCTCTTACATGGCTACCCCCATCAACAGTTGGAGTCTTTGGGTCCTCCTCCATTATCATCAATTTGGTTGTGACGCGGGTCATCTTATTTGAAGTACCCACCAAAAAAGAATGGGTTGCCATTACCTATGTAATACTAGGGTGTCTACTGGCGATATCGGTCACGCCAGAACACGGTTCAGGAATGCCAGTACCACAGTTATTAGATAGAACCATCTCCTATGTCTATATCATCCTCAATTGGACTGTATTTCTTATTTTTGCAGCAATTCTCAAAGAAAATAAATTACCAACCACCATACAACGTATAGGGTATCCATTCATCGGTGGTGCTCTTGGGGCTCAAAACGTCTGCATGGGAAAATACATCGCCTATGCCTTTTCAGAAATTAAAGACGGACTACTGACAGTACGATTAGATACGCTGATGGCCTGTATTATACTATGTATTGCGTCCATTGTTTTACACATTATCTGGCTCAATAAAGGACTCGAAAAACACGACGCTTACTATTGTATTATTATCTATCAAACATCATGGTTTATGTTTACCACATTTTCGGGCGTTTTTGTCTATGATGATATGTCACTTCTTACCACTTGGCAACAATTCATGTTTGTCATGGGACTGTCCATTGCCGTCTATGGGGTCAAACGTATCTCAATACTACATGGAGAAACTGCAGAAACTGTAGAATTAAACGAAGCGTAAATTAACTTTATTCATATCACGCCCACAATCCGCCATAGAATTACCCTGTACCAATTTGTACAAATCATGCGGATGCATCGACGGCGAAACGTCTTCTGCTAATATGTCTCCCTCTTTAAGCGCACCTATCACTATCTCGGAACAATACCACCGCGGAGATAACCCAAGCCACGTGTAGGACATAGGACTTGGTTTAATAGGTGACCAATACATAAAATATCCTAAATGATTAAAGCCGTTCCCTTTGTGGTCCGAACAAAAATTCATCATCGTGTCATATTGACTTTTGCTACACTCCATAGAACGGAAAAACCATTCTTTTCGTGAAAAACGCTTCGATTCCAAATGGACAGCGCCAGAATAGACAATACTACAAGCCAAGCCGGAGACGGAACTCGTACTTCCCACATTTGTCCCAGGAGGGCAAAACAAAAGCTCGGCGTGGATGAAGGGGGATTCGTCATCTTCGACAGTTGCCAATGAAGAAGCAGCACGGTTTAACCAAGAAGCTTCTAGAATGTCAGAATCAGACCGTACAAAACATAACATTATTTTATGACTCATTTATATTTATTATATATTACCCTTTATATGTCAATTTGACCAATCCTCAATCATAGTCCGAAGATTCCGCCCAACCAAGTCCAGAAGAAACAGCCTCTTTATCACTATCCGTTTCGACCGTTGAGGATTCAGCAAATTCAAGTCCGGAAGACTTGGATTTGGATGTATCTTCAGCAAAATCCAAATCACTATCTGTTTCAACCGTTGAAGATTCAGCAAATTCAAGTCCGGAAGAAGTTTTAATTATTTCCTCCTCCTCTTCCTCCGCGAAATTTAATTCGTCTTCGGAAGAGGCCCAATCATCAGACATGTTGGCCAACATGGTGCTCAAATCACCTGGATGTTTGCGATTTAATTTACGATACTCGGCGGAGACTGCTGCCAATTCCATTTCATCATTGCCAGAATCACTGTAAAAATCTCCTTCCTCCTCCTCGTCTCCATCCCTAAGGGAAGAAACGGAGGATGGACCATCGTCATTTTCACTTTCTTCATTGTCATCGCTGGACAAGACCTCGGCTGACCCCACGTCTCGGCGGCGCAATGCTTCTCTGATAGCATCGGCGGAAGAGTTGCCGTTAACCCCGTACTGAGACAGCTTACCCTCCTTGGCCTGGGCTCTAAGGGCTGAATGGTCTAAATCATCATATTTGTCGACAGAGTCTTCCTCAGAGTCTTCGTCAGAGGGAAGCTCACTAGATTCTTCATCCGAGCCCGTCGCATCGTCATTTTCACTTTCTTCATTGTCATCGCTGGACAAGACCTCGGCTGACCCCACGTCTCGGCGGCGCAGTGCTTCTCTGATAGCATCGGCGGAAGAGTTGCCGTTAACCCCGTACTGAGACAGCTTACCCTCCTTGGCCTGGGCTCTAAGGGCTGAATGGTCTAAATCATCATATTTGTCGACAGAGTCTTCCTCATCGGAGGACTTTCCGGCTGGCTCTTCCGACGAGTCTGTCGACAAATCGACGACCTCGGCTGTGTCTGCTTTGTCGTCGTCGTCTTCTTCATCGGAGGACTGCAACATCAGCAGAGCTGTGCCTGCTTTGTCTTCTTCGTCGGAGGACTTTCCGGCTGGCTCTTCCGACGAGTCTGTCGACAAATCGACGACCTCGGCTGTGTCTGCTTTGTCGTCGTCGTCTTCTTCATCGGAGGACTGCAACATCATCAGAGCTATGCCTGCTTTGTCTTCTTCGTCGGAGGACTTTCCGGCTGGCTCTTCCGACGAGTCTGTCGACAAATCGACGACCTCGGCTGTGTCTGCTTTGTCGTCGTCAACTAATTCTTCTCTAACTAAATTGACGTCAATTTCTCCAACTACGTCAATTTCTCCAACTAAATCGACGTCAATATCGTCTTCCGACGACAGCCCTTGTTCCTTGGCCTGGGCTGAATAATCTTCCCAGTTTTGAACGGCATTCGTTTTCAAACTCCAATTTTTAAACTCTTCAAATGAAAGGTATCCGTCACCATCACCATCGTTTTCATTCAAAGCATCGATGGCACCTTCTCTACCGATAGCATCGTAACCCCTTTTGAGTTCGTCGATTGAAATTAAACCATTCCCGTCTTTATCATACAAGTCAAAAGCACCTTGGATTGTCTCAATAGTATGCGCGTCTCGTTTGCGTAGTGCTTCTCTGATATCATCCGCGGAAGAGATGTCACTGACATTGTACTCAAAAAGTTGATTATCTTTGGCCATGCTTTGTAGCGCGGGATAATTTAAACGGGCATAGTCGTCTTCTTCTCCAACTAAATCGACGTCAATATCGTCTTCTTCTTCTTCTTCTTCCGACGACTCTTCACGCGCTTGTACATCTTCTTTATTAACCAGTGGTAACAGACCTGTGTCGGTAGTGTTGCCACTGTCAAGTTCGAGTCGGTATTTCGTGTCAGTAATTGAATGAATTCGACCTGTTTCACCCTTCCATTTACCGTCGGTGACAATGACGCGGTCACTGGCGTCGAATTCGGCATCTTCGTCAACTGATTCGGTCACGGATTCGGCATCAGAGACTACTTCTTCCGATGACTCTTCGGAAAGTTCGCTAGATTCTCCACCAGACGAAACGGAATTGTCTGTATCGTAATCGGCATCGCTGTCGACTGGTTGAATAGCATTACCCAATTGTAGTGTAACATTATCTCCCGCGGCAATGCGTTTAAGTGTTCTGCGAAGAGCATCTGGATTGAGATGAATGGTTGGTTCACAGAATTCAACCATTCGAATGTAATTATTATCGCGTTGTCTCTGCCGACGTTGTGAAAGTTGATAGGCACATAACGCGATAATATCTACCACTGACATATTCAGATATTTAGGTAAGCGAGAGACTCTATCTTGAAAGACACGCATGGAAAACCGATTGGCAACCATGATTGGTTGATTGGCATTCCGTGGTTCTGTTAAACGTAGGATTCTACCGGCAACACCTTTGCACCGTGTAATAAACTCTGGGTCTGTCCGTCCAAATACGTATGGCTGACGTTTTGCGGCGGAAGCTTGGCGTTTAATGACCGTTCTGATGTCAACACTGTTGGATATAAGTTGTGTATTAACATCGTTAAAATGTAATCTTACTTTACCTAATGTTTGACCAGGGTATATAACAGCTTCTCCAACTTGACCAATTTGTCCCCATGTTTGGTATGGTGTCTGTATTTCCCAGTGATACCCATTTCTTGTACGTGGGAATTGATTTGGTTTGATAACGCCATTTCTGTAGATAATGGTCAATGTCTTTTGAATACGTTCGGTAAGCACAGGGACTGAGGCTTCCATTTCTTGTAGGTCTGTCTCTGCTTCTCTAAGCATATCAGCAAGGACTGTTCTATTAATGTTTCGTTTATACGAAGCATCTATATTCTGGATGAATGTGTCCATTAATGGAGATTCCCTTGGATGATACGGTGCCGCCGGTAAGAATCTGTCTAAAAGATTCGTTTGTCGTGGACCATTTGTAAAGATGGTGGGTCCGCCAATCGACTCTAATATTTGATTTTCTGCATCAATGGCGGCCCGCAGTTTGGTTATAAACGCGTTTTTTTCACGAATATGTCTGTGATTAACAGCGGGAGTAGTATGTCGAATAGTAGTGGTCTGCATAGAATCCGGGTTTTAATAGAACTCGATACCCTATATATAGGGTCGAATCGTTGACATTGTGGATGTCATCCCGGTGTATTTTTAACAGACGACGTAGTCTTTTCCATGACAAACCTCGACCACAGTGGCAGCGTTGGGTTGTTTATTGTTTTGGTATCTTTGCGATAATTGGACTGACCGTGTGGATTTTACGAGATGCAACTCCTATACAATTTTTGCCGCCGTCTTTGTCAGACATGGACCGACCAAGAGGTGAAATGGCCTCACAGTCACAATTGGATGACGTATACTGGCGCGTTTCCATCCGCCATGCCTCTGATGTATTGTCTGAAATCTGTCAAAATCAAGAATATACAGTATTGACTCATAAAAACATAGTCATGGACGGTAAGCCCATGTTACAATCTTATATTTATTTATGTAGCCCCATTGGTGATATCAAGTCTGTTCTGAATGCACGAACTGTTATTTCGCAAGCATCTGTCCAAAAAGTGAACTGTATTGAGACATATGGTAATAAAACGAAATATGTGGCGCGTAAATACCCATTTTCTCTCAAATACATTTCCAGTCAAACGTTTGAGGCGCGTACGCGTGTAGTTCGTGATGCCGTAGAGGCTTGTACTTGGTTACATGCGATTGATATTGTGGAATCAATTTGGGATTGAACTATATAAGGGGAATAAATTAGGAAAAAGAATGGACCATGGAGTTATTATAAACCGTGATGAAATTCGACATGCTTCGTCATTTCTTCGCAAATCGCCGGTTGTTTACACATGTCGTAATATGATACACCATCATTTGTTTTCCAACGGTATTATTTTTTCCAATCGTCGTGGCAAGACTAAACCGGACCCTCATATGCAAGAAATAATGAACGATTTTTGGCTCCCATTTTGCAAGGATATGGTCGATGCTATTTTATCAATTGGAATTGTAGTGGTCCGCATCCTCCAAATGGACGACGGTTTGCGCGTCCCTGTCGTATTGGAGCCGAATTGTTGCACTGTGAAAATGTCTTATAAGATGGGTGTGCGCGAATACATTGTTATAGACGACCAGCAAAACAAAGTACCCGATACGATGGTACTTGATATTTTTGGATTTTCTCCAACACTCGAAGGGAATCTAACATCTATTGTCTGTAATTTATTGCCACAAATACGGTACATTAATATGTTGCGCGGTACTTGTCTGACAATGGAGAATAAAAGAGCAGCTCCTATCATCATGACAGAAACGGTAGACGTTAAAACAGACAATACTGAAGGAATTGCTTACGACTATTATGCAGATGGTGATATGCAAGACACATCGGACAATAATAAATTTCAGAGAAACAAATCTGCCGTACAACAGCTGGCACAACAACAGACCATATATGACACCTTTTTTTCAGACGGTTATTTACCGTCCAAAGGCTCGTCGACATTGGACAATGTGGTCACACTACCGTTAGGTCATCACATTGTCAATGTACCACAACAAACAGGACGTGGTGACTTATGCGCACAAATAAAGTCACATGACGATGTTATATGCGCGGTTATGGGTGTTCCACGGTCATTGGTCATGTCCGACACTCCACATAAAACCGATGCGGAAGGAACACATCAAACGTTTCAGAAAACAATTATGTTTTGGAAAACAAGCACACAGTCGGCTTGTGAGAGGGTTTACAATATCATTTATGCGGAAAGCGTGAAAAAACAACTCATGCAGGCGATGGGGAAGAAACGGAAAAGGGCAGCTGTTGAAGATGTCTATGCGCTGAAAAAAAGAATACAAGTCGAAATTTCCTTCCCCATCTCACCGTTTATCGGACACGACCAACTTTTCATACACTATCAACGCGGAGTCATTGGATGGGATACTTATGTCGAACACGCATGTGCCGCAGCGTCTATAAATCATACCCCCATGCCAGAACCAGTACAGGAGCGCCCACAGGAGACGGGGAATTCACCGAATACAGAGGAGGCGGGAGAGGACGAATAGACAAATAAATAAAAATATAAAGCAATTTTATTGGTGATATAACGCATCGTATGCGCTCATTATTTTATAATCAATATGTGACAAGTAATGTTGTGTACCTTTGGAGGCTATAGACACATATACAGCACCGTGTCGGGGTGCTTGTACGGTTTTTTCAGCTTTGATTCTTAATTCGGCGGTTTTATGACCATGTGCATCGGCTGTGGTTTTAACGAGTTTTTCCAATGTTGCCACTGAAAGTTCCATACATGTCGTATTCGAATGTTTTCCAGGTCGATTGAAATTGACGCGTAATGTAAGCTCGTTGGGCCCCATCATTTCGCAAATCTTTTCAATCGACAGGGCAGTACCGTACGTTTCCGTCGTCTGGTAAAGTATGGTACCGGCAGATTGAACCTTTCGAGTTTCATTCATATCGAATAAATCCTTTCCAGTTGTGCGTAAAGATTTCAGGACCGACGACTGCTGAGCCACGCGGTCTTTGTTGTAATCATTCGTACCAATTGGTTTAACAGTAGCTTCCAATATAATATGATGGGATGTCGTCTCTGGTACAACTTGAACAGTGACAGGCGATGTTTCGGGAGAACGGAAAGCTAGTCGTGACATAAAAAAGATATTTAGAAAGACAATCTTTATATACTGTTTTTTTACGTATAGTCTTTCTAACCTTCCAACCATTGGGGCAAGACTTTGAAGGTATACCAGTCATATCGACCACACAGCGTCGAACAAATGGAAATGCTATCAACCACGGCCGCAAACCAAAAGAAATAAGGCCACCTATGCATCTCTGGAGATATGGGGGACACTATCAGAGCCAGGCAAAAAACCCACATACCAGACGCACCAGCGATATCTTTCAACCGTGCTATGGTCCATGTTTTATTATACCAGTAGAACCAAGAAACAAAAAACGTATCAATCAGAGAACCAAAAGCAAAAAAAACTGACAATTTACTCCTCGAATCATATATAGAAGAAGTTAATGCAATAAAAACAAAAACAGGAATCGCACAAAAATCCTTGACTTTTTGCAAATTCATTACGAAATAACCAAAGTACTTATATAAAGCTTATTATTCAACTATAATGAAAATACTAGATTTAATTGATGATTCTAAATCTAGTATTGTCCAAGCATCGAGACCTGTTCAAGATATTGGTAATATTATTTTGGTCTTTCATGGAACAGGTTGATGTCAATAATTATGTATATAAATAACACACATTTATTACAGATGCCATATAAGAAAGACGGTATCGGGAAATCGCCCTACTATATTCAGAGTCAAAAGACAGTCAATCTTTTAAAAAATGAATGTGACATCGTCCATAGTCGAATGAAAGACCTCAATATACCCGTTTATCGAAAACAGACAGACATTGGATGCGAACTGACATTTATGGATTTACATGACACTACTGTCAATTCCCTCGTGAAGAATATATATAGACGCCCATCGAATTGACAATGTCCACAAAAAGTAAACCATTACCAATTAAAACAAAAAAAAAAGCGATAGAAATAGAAACATCTCGGTCTTATGACACGAAACAATACGTTCCGTCCTTTGTCAGGTCGTTGTCTGACAACATCCTGGATAATCGCCCAAAGAAACAGATAATGGCGCGGTCGTCGTCCTTGGTGACATAGTAACAAATATATTACTATACCATTCCCGAAACATTATACATAGACTAGAAAACTGAATCATGTAATACATAACTACAATTAAAGCCATTTTTTATATACATTATCGTGTTATACTGTCAATTTTAAGTTTGTATATAAATGGTGAATTCTTCGATATAATGAAACCTTCCGACGGACTCAAAAAAATATGGAAAAAGGAATGTCAGGCACACTGTGAAAAGTATTGGTGGCTAACAAAAGCCATACCCATAAGTAGATACAAGCGATGTGTCCAAACTTGTATCGACAATAAAAAAGAAAAAGAGAGACCAGTTAAAAAAAAAATACAATCTCTAAAGCTTTAGAGATTCTTTGATTAATTTATTTTTTTTATTTTTCTTGTAAACAATTCTCTAAAGCTTTAGAGATTCTTTGACTAATTTATTTTTTTATTTTTTTCTTGTAAACAATTCTCTAAAGCTTTAGAGATTCTTTGACTAATTTATTTTTTTTATTTTTCTTGTAACAATTCTCTAAAGCTTTAGAGATTCTTTGACTAATTTATTTTTTTTATTTTTCTTGTAAACAATTCTCTAAAGCTTTAGAGATTCTTTGACTGATTTTATTTTTTATTTTTTTTGTGAACAATTCTCTAAAGCTTTAGAGATTCTTTGACTAATTTATTTTTAATTTTTTTTGTGAACAATTCTCTAAAGCTTTAGAGATTCTTTGACTAATTTATTTTTAATTTTTTTTGTGAACAATTCTCTAAAGCTTTAGAGATTCTCAATGACTAATTTATTTTTTTTATTTTTCTTGTAACAATTCTCTAAAGCTTTAGAGATTCTCAATGACTAATTTATTTTTTTTATTTTTCTTGTAACAATTCTCTAAAGCTTTAGAGATTCTTTGACTTTTATTTTTAATTTTTTCTTGTGAACAGCCAGCTTTAGAGATTCGTCTATATTTTCCATCATAACTAAGCCTTCCGCCAGCAATAATTTGATTTCATGAATACTATTCATTTGATATTCTCTCTTCTTCTTATAAAATAGCATATGTTTTAAATTATTTGAAAAGGACCTTTTTTTTTTAATTTGGTGGTGCAACGCTAACTTATACAACAGCTCGATTGGGAATTGAAACTATCTATCTTTTCTTGAACATTTTTTGAATCGATTCCGTTAGTGTCTAGATACTCCTTAATTCGTTGAAGTGTGTCCAAGTCCTGACGATAAACTTTTTTAAGTATCTGGTCTAATACTCGGTTTATAGCCTTTAATTTATCCGCCAGTGTTTCTTCCTGTATATCATATACTTGACCGTTGATAGTCACAGTGTTCTCTGCCAAATTGTATAACTTTGGATGTACACGTCCAGAGCTGTTATCGCGTAATGTGTTATCAAAGAGGTGAATGACTTTCCGACAATTTGGACATGTCGTTGTCCTATTGTGTTGACGGCACGACTGAACCCAAGAGCGAATACATTCGTGATGAAACGCTTTATTACATGTGCCACATGTCCATAGTCTCTCAGTCTCTTTGTCTATATGCGTTAAACAAATCATGCATTTTTCAGACAAGTTTTGGGCTTGGGGAGCAGACTGTGCTTCGTGTTCGTGCCAAAAATCAACATACTCTTTTGGTACAAATTCGCGAATCTTTCTACTCCCAATAGATTTCATATAATACATTCGACGGTGGCGCCAAATCCTTTGTATTTGACGGAATTGGTTTTCTATACTCATGAATGATAAATATCAGTGTTGTATTTATACAGATATTTTATAACGACACAAACTGTTTAAAGGTGCCGGTAAATAATCTATCCTTCTTTTTTCTAGCTGTGGCGGCTCGGGCTTGCCGACCCTCTTTTATTCTTTCAATCGTCGATTTCAAGTCTTTTTTTACGCTGCGCGCGCGCGTACGCGCGTCTCTGTCTGGCGCTTGTTTATTGTTTCTCTTTTCATTCGGCTGTTTATGTCCTCCTCCTTTTTGTCCGCCTCTTCCCACTCCTTCGTGACTATACCCTCCTTGTGGGATGTAACCCGGCGTTTTTTCAATTCTTTTAACGTAAGGGTGAGGGTTAGGGTTAGGGTTAGTGTCATCCTCCTTTGTCTCTTCACTTTCACTTTCATGTTCCTCGTCCTCGTCCTCGTAGTCGTAGTCTGTTCCGTCATCTGGAGGACCACCTGGAGCTGCTGCTCTTTTTTTTCTTTCTATATATTTCCCAAGAGCAGCTCCTACAAATGTTCCTGTTTGCATAGCTGTTTGTGTCTTATCATCCACAATTTCGTCAAATATAAGTTTTGCCCGGTTCGATGTGTTGGTTTGTCCAAAAAGCCAATCCTTCACGCTAATTGGATTAAGTAGCGAGCCCAAATAACCAAGTGAACTAGTTTGAGCTCTATGTGTTTGCGCATCTGCTCTGTGTTCTGTTGGTCTTTTCACAACCTTTTTCTTGCCCAAAACCTTCAGCATACCAACGTCCTCTCTGGCTATTCGTTTAAGTGATACTAGCAACGAAGCCGTATCCAGGCGCTTAAACTCTTTAAAATCCATAGCTGTAATGGCAACTTCGGCAAAAATTTGCTCCGTTGGAATAAAAGTCTGGTATCCGTTTTGTATGAGAATAGTTCCCTTTTCATGTCGCTCGACATTGCCCACAAAATAATTGCTGTTGTCTCTTAATATGACAACATATAATTCATAAGGACGTCTAACATGGTCGACTTTGGGAGTTTCTCCCGTGTTTTTCTTTTTACTAATTTGTTTCATCTTTGTATAAAATGTCAGTATATATAGGTCACTTTTTTTGTTATTGATGAATCTAACAAAACTTATTCAAACACATGTTGACAATCATGTGCAGCGTTTTAGACATTTAGATGCTCACACGAAAAATATAGTCAAAGAAATAGCTTTGCCGCATATAGAATTGCATCATCTGTATGCGAACCATCCTCATGAAAGTTCATTTGAACCCGCTGAACCAATTATTGATTGGCTAGGAGAGTTAGTTGCTCCACTACCAAAAGAAATAAAAGAAAACGATTTACTAAAAAAAAAGGGTGTAGACATGGACGAAATTTTAGCGCGCGAAGGTGCTGAAATTGCACAGGTGCCATTGCACTTGTATTTTAAAGCCGACCAATTGGCTGCCACGTCTGAAGAAAAAAAACAGCAGATGCGTGTACATTATTATGAAAACCATTGGCGCCAACAAATATCATCCAAAGTCGACACAAATTTGCGCAATATAGGCTCGGACTTGATAAAGGACCCACAAGTCCGTTTTGCTGCAGAACTGAACGTTTTTAAACAAAAACTGGAAGAGTTTGTACAGTTGCAACACGGTAAAGTACAAAGGTTATTTGAAGAAGGTGCTATCTCTGGCGAGATTCAACGCGCTCTTTTAAACACAATTACGGTACAAAATATTGTTGGAGACTCAATTGAACAAGAGAAAGCCAAACAGTTTGGCGCTGCTGAAGCAGAGGAAGGTAGGCTTGTAACCGATGACGAAGGCGTGTTTTTCGTTACCAATTTGACAGGAGCACAGACATCCACCGCATTAGAAACTCTCGCCAACACAGTGATACAAACTACTGGAGTAACTTTGGAGGTTGCAAATGCAAGAGCACGTGAAATGATAAGGACAACATTGAATGTTGGTTCATTAGCCAATACCTTTTTTCGTTTAGGGGGGGCGGCAGCTGCGGGCTCTGCTGCCGGATTACTCCTTTGCAATAGCATGAAAGCATACGTAGATTCGTATTATTACACGCTTATTGGAGTGTCCACGGGAGCTGGCTTGTCCATTGGTATATTATATAGCTTATATACGATTTGTGCGCTAGAACCGCCAAACTTTGGTGGTGTTACCAACTTTATCGATGAGGGATTGAATCAAATGAGTGAGTTTATGGGCACATTGGACGAATATGACGTTGCGCAAGAAAAAAAGGAAGCGGACATATCTCTAGATATGTTTCAGGCTATAGGTGAAGAACATGGGGATGCTGAAGAGGCTGCACAGATGACAGAAGACCAACTTGTTGGAGCTCAAGCTTGGGTAGACAATTATATTGCACAACATGAAAAGATAGAGAATCTCGACGATATTTCTTCTCCGGATTATACTTTTCAAGTTCGAGTCGGAGATAAATTACTGAGTTTGGGCACTGCAAGAGCTCGACGAGATGAATTGTTCTATAAGATTGGCACTATTGATGGCATGCGTGTACATACTTTTGTTTCGGTGAACCACGAGGTCAAAGAATATTATGTGTATGAGCCGTTTCAAGGGACGCGCTGTATTTTTACTCGTCTTACTATGGGAAAGTTGATTTCTTTTGTCGAAAGTTTAAGTCCTGACCAAAAAGATTTTGTCTTTCAAAAATTTCATCATACCATTCCACTCAACTACAAAATGGGAGAGCGTCTGTCCCGATTAGTTCCTCCTGAGGAGAACGCTTTTATGAGAAGGGAAGATAATGGGGTCTACTATCCGGCAAATTGTGTCTTCAATATTATTGAACAGGCCGAGAGCGTTGAGATGCTCAAAGGCCACAAAGACAATAGGGACTTTGAGTCTTTACTCAAAAAGCCAGAGGGAAGTTTACTATTTCGTTTGTTTTCGGGTCTCATTCACTACTTAAAGCAAACGTTTCGTGCAGGCATTGGGCTCGTCAAGTACATTTGCGAATTGATTTGGAAAGGGTTTTGGAAAGGGTTAAAAATACTGACCGAACCGAGCGGCAAACTGTTCATCAGTATTGTTCGGTATTTGACCACTGATGATATCGCCAATATGGTAGACCACATATTTTCATCCGTTGGTGGTGGAATAGAAGACCTGTTGTACAATTCATACAGACACGTGCTGAATTTTGTCGATTGGGTTGCTTCCAATCAAACGTACTTATTAATTGGAAACACCATCTGTTGTATTGCCGCTCAAACAGTTGTATTGACAGGTGCGGGGTTTTTGTTCCCTGGCGCCGCGGGAGGCACATCAAGTTATGTAATGTGGAAAGGTGTAAAGTTAGCTTCGCAGATGATGGGTATGCAGATAGCCGATGCAATTCTAACTCTTTTGGGAAGTACTGGACGTTGGTTTAATCGAATATTGGGAAATAATTCATGGTTAGCGTCATTTATAAGCAAGGCCGTGCCCGATTCCATGGCACCATGGATAAAAAGAATGATTAATATATCTACGAATTTAAAAACAATGATTGCTCCTGCTTCCACAAATGCTCTAAATATAGCGGCCGCAAAAACGGCGGGTGGTGCTGTCATGGTCGTGTTTGCGGCGGGTGTTGCGTACTTTGCTGCATTGCCATTTGCTATTCCAATTGGTGTTGCTGGTGGGCTGTTGAGCTTTTCCGGAATGTTTAGTAGTCAAATGGCGGCAATCAACCATTTCCCGGAAGCGTTTCAAGCCTCTGCATCTTGGTTTCACACGACCGCAAAAAATATGTTGTATGCTCTCATTACAAGTCCGTACGAGGGGTTTGCTTCGTTGTTTAAATCGGGTGCAAATATCACTTATATGCAGTTGCTTCAACCTATATGGTACATAGATATATTGTGTCAAATTTTTTCCTCAGGCTTCCTCGGAAGAAACTGTCGTAAGGTACAAAAAATGTTCATCAAGTTTTGGAGACGCTCCTTTGCTGCGCGTTTCATTTACGGCATGTTCATGGACATTGTAGTCCTTTCTGGAATAGACCCGTTAGGCATTGGCAGAAAAGCATGGTCTCGGGGCAATTGTTCCGGACATTTAGCCAGAATACCAATAAATGACTACAAACAGGTAAAAATTTACAAATGGCGCACCAAGCACGGCAAAGTTATTGAGTTTGTGGTGGATGCCGACAGTCTCTTTGGTCCTCGTTTAAGACCAAAAATTGTACAGGTCATTATTGACAACGTTTCACATGATGTAACATCAGAACTGGTACATATATCAGATGACAGATGGTCCACACAGCTTGGCGTGACAAATGATACCACCAAAACAAAATGGGTTATTAGAGCTAAACCAAGGTTTGAATATGATGATAAAAATATAATAGTCCTTACAAAAGCAGACCAAAATTTCCTTGGTCCAGATGCAGCGACGATTAATGAGGAATTGGAAAAACTGCTCAACGTATGGAGTGATGCAGCATATCAGTCACCACAAGGTCCAATAGAAATGAGGGAAGACACCATAATAATGCGCGATATAGAAATTCAGGCAGAGTTGCAGCAATTAACCACTCATCAGCATGAAAATTATATTGTCATGGATGAAAATGGTGTTACAATAGCCATTTGTAAAGGTGGCGAATTGAGAACCGCTCCAATATCTGCATATGATACAGAGAAATCAATCTCAAAAGAAAAACTTAAAAGTTTAAAGAGTTGGAAACTGGATAGAAATGCATTTAAAGGCGGACTACTAAAAATCGAAACGGAACAAATTGATGGTTATGAATTTGCTAACGGCTATACGACATTCACAGAGGATGAAAGCACTACAATTTACAACGAGTTAACGAATACTGGTGGTAATACCCATAGAACTGACTTTGCATTGATGTCCGATAAAAAAGGCGAAGCCTTCAAATTTGATATTAGCAACACAGAAGGACTTGACAATAGCGATGTGATATTCAAAAATGGATTGGACATATCAGGTGAAAAATATAGACTCTTGTACGTGCCTGAAGGAAATTTATTACTCGACGGGCGTCAATTACAATGGCGAACTCATGAAGATGCATCGAATAGCGCCGAACACGTAGATGGTAAAGCTCAGAACGCTGCAAAGGTATATGCAAAGTCAGTTCTATGGGAAAATCTTCAAACTTTGGGTGATGTCATACAAGAAAGACGTGAGACAGCGATTGGGGGAAGGAAAGGACAAAGAATGCGCGAGATGCGAGCAAGACGAAAAAATCAAGAAGAGTTTTTAGAAGACCGTTCCACCCGTGATAGAACGCGATATGAGACGCATGGTCGATACACTCCACCACTCGAAGAGTACGAGACTATTGAACGTATGGCCCCAATGTCGGTGTCGCCCGTAGAAAAGCCACCCACAGGTGGAATCGAGTCAACTATAGCAAGCGTCGTTGGGCTTATGGCAACCAAATGGACAGGGAAGGAATATATAAAAGCATCAAAAGATTCACAACAACCCCACGAGCCCAAAGAAGTATTCGTTTGTGGACCCAACGGAAGGGGGGGAAAAGACCAATGTACGGTTAAAGTTCTAAAGGGCGATACGTACGTAAGTCCACGTCCACCTACCAGTGGACCAGCTCCTCCAGGTTATGATGTACCATTAGACAGAAACAAAAGAGACGGTCCAATGACAACAGTTCCAAAGGCCCTTCCAGCACCGCCCCCAAAGCCACATATTTTATAAAATGGCCGTTCCAAGAAATTTAGGTTGGCGACTATGCCATTTTTGAGCAAAAAGAACATCACCAGCTTTAGAGATTCGAGAAGTTGCATTTTAATATAAGTTGAATATAAGTTATATAAAAAGGGAACCCTTATAAATAATAGTGTATATGTCGGACCGACCTACTTTTTACCACTGTGGTATGCCTGTGCGTGCTGCGGGTATCCTTTTGATTACATCGGATGGTCGACATCGTCTTTTCCGAAATATCAAAAAACGTTTCGAAGACATTGGTGGTAAAACAGATGCTACCGACACCAGCGCGGTGGATACGGCTGTCCGGGAAGCGTGTGAAGAAACTGACGGTAAATTGTTTTCTCCACACCACACGCGTCACGATTGTGAAGAAATGCTTCGAGGCTTGATAACCAACGATGTTGAATACAATTCCAAAAGTAAATATTTACTGTTCAAGCTGTATGTCCATCCTGATATATTGCAATTAAATATGAAACGTTTTGGTCTGACGGAAAAGACTGACTGGGGTACTCTGGACCATTACTACCAGTGGAGGACCGACCGACCATGGAAACGGCACCCTCGGTTATTTGGTATGGAACTTTAACTATTTGATAGTATTGAAGAACATCAATATGAATAAGCCACCTGTAATACAATAAGTTATAATTGCTTGTGAAACTATTCCTGCGTCTAATTGTAAATATAACGATATCGATATAAAAATCAAAATCCAGATGGAGAGCGACACTAGTGAAAATACGGGGTCAACCCTCTTTATAAATACCCATAACACAAAATAAACCACATTGATTAACGCTGTTATAAATATTAAGCCATATATATTGTTTGAAGTTTTATTTGTATTGTTTAGTACGACAATAGCATGGAAATATGACCATACTATACCGGACATCATCAATATGACTGGCGCATTGGGCCTATTGTCTTTTAACAGTTCGATAGTGTACGGTTGTCTACAAAGTTCGCAGGTGTCTTTTCCGCTCACTTCAATCCATTTGAGTATGCATCTTTCGTGAACAAATTTCATGGTCCCATTGCATTTGCAGACCGATATTAAAGAATCTGTTTCATAACAAATCCGACACGTATCCATTTATATAATAAAGTGTTGTTATATACTTGTGAATGTAATGTGAATGTGAATGTAATGTGAATGTGAATGTAATTGTAATGTGAATGTAATGTGAATGTAATGGGAATGTAATGTGAATGTAATGGGAATGTGATGTTTTTTTGGACGTGGTTGAGTATTTAACTCTGAGTATTGTTTTCTATATGCGTTTTAATGTTGTCTTTGTCGGTAGTGTCGGGGGGGGTAAGACCTCTATTATAAAAAAATATATGGGTAATACTTCGGAACATGTCTCAACAATAGCTGTCGATTTTGTGTCGATATCGCTGGATGACATCGACGTATCTGTCTGGGATACTTGTGGACAAGAGCGTTTTATGTCTATTACGAGTTCTTATTTTATGCGAGGGCATGTGTTTGTGCTGGTCCATGACGTTTCAGATTCCACTGTAACGAACGACTTGGAAAAGTGGTACAAAGAGATTATCAAGAATCGTCCACCACGACATTCACCAGTAGTGATAGTGGTCACAAACAAAGTAGATTTAAGTCCGTTCTGTACGTCTGAAGTATCCGATTGGGTTAATGACCATACATTCGACCATGTCTACACCTCTGCGACTACTGGCGAAGGGATTCAGAAACTCTTTGATGGTATACACGATGCTATTGTTGTACATCAGACGGACTGGCTTGCGCCATCATTACCGGTACTACCTGCAATGACGGAGGCTGCACTGTCTCCTGGATGTGTCTGTTGAAACAGTGTTTGTGCTTGTAAGATGAACTGGTTTTGATTAAGAATGATTTGTACTTTGTTGTTAATCCCTTCAAAGTCGGATAATTGTACAGAAAACGGAGTAGTAAAAGCAATGTCAACTGAGAAATAAAGACCGTTTTGCGTCCGTTGTACGGTCCAGTCAAGACATGTGTCTACAATAGAATGTTTCATTTGATGTTTCCAAGTTGCAAGACGTATATGGGATAACAATAGAGGGGATGTTCTGTATTCGTGGAGACTCCATTGAGCGCATTTTTCCCAAGAACCGGTCATCGAAACTAAAGTATTACTTGCTGTAATTGGTGCGCGGAAGCAAATTACAGAGCGTTGGGACAGTACAGACATACGACATATCAAATGGTCTATAAATAGTATGATTTTTAACAAATCCAATTGTTTTGTATTTTAGACTATATTAAGGACATTTACATTATAAAATGTTTAAAAATATAGTACTCGCAACACTAGCTACTGCTACACTGTCAATTGAATTAACACCTGAAAATTGGGACGAGCAAACTGCTGGTAAAACGACATTTATCAAGTTTTATGCGCCCTGGTGTGGACATTGTAAGGCCCTCGCACCCGCCTGGGAAAAATTAACGTCTGATTTTGCTGATTCTACGACTACTTTGATTGGTGAGGTGGACTGTGATGGTACTGGTAAGTCGATTTGCACCAAAATCGGTGTGAAAGGATTCCCAACCCTCAAATTTGGAGCTGTTTCTGATTTAGAAGCGTACAACGGTGGGCGAGATATTGAGACTCTAACGGTTTTTGCATCGGGCCTTAAACCATCGTGCAATGTTGGTACACTCGAAAACTGCGACGATACGGCCAAAGAGACCATCGCACTTCTTAACGACAAAACAACAGAGGAATTGGCTCTTGAAATATCTGTCCATGAAAAAGGTGTCACCGATATTGATGAAACGTTCAAGGCGGCAGTGGCTTCACTTCAGGGGGCTTATGAAGGACTTGTCGCTAAAAAGACTGCTGATACTGCCGAGTTGGTCTCAAAAAACAATATTGGGTTTGTGAAAAGTGTTCATGCCTATAAAAAGAAAAGTAAACTCGAGTTATAAATCTAATTATCATTTTTTTTTCTTACGCGTGATTATTAGTATTTAAAGATTTGGAATTGTCCTAATGTTGTCTCATAGTGGTTGTTTATTTACAGCGGTACGAACCGGTTGTCTCATGTCCGTCGACCTATTATTGGCAGATGGTGCCAATCCGTTTATAACGACATCGGGACAGACGCCAAAGACATTGGTTCGAGGGTGGATAACGAGACTGATGAGAACGAGACCATTACAACCGCAGCGAATGAAGACGTATACACATTTATATCAAATATTGTTGACTTATGAAGACCTCTGGTTAACTGACCATGTTCGAAAACGATTTATAAAACATTATGTACGACGTAAACGACGTTTAAGACTACTCCGCGAGTCTGTGTGGGGTGCCAAAGTCTTTTGTCACAAAACAGGACTGGATATAAAGTTTGGACCGGCAACTATTATTTCTCATTTTTTGCTGCCTGATACCATTCACCGAGTGGTGGTACGAAGACGCCTCAATAAAGATACTATATAAAGATAATAACTGTATACAAATGTTTTCTCAATATACAACTAAATTTACGAGGCCACCTATTCGCATTGAAAGGGTGGCGTGCGAAAAAACCGGCACCATCTATTACAGACGCGGGTTGAAACAATCATGGACTAAACAATCTCTAATAAAATCCGAGGAATATATTAAAAAATAAAGTATTTCCGTTCCTTTTTACTCTCTCAATGATTAAACATCTCCACACATTTAGAGAAAGCCTTGTGTTTCAACATATACCTTTATTATCCTTTTATCTATTACTTGGAGTTTGTTTCCAATTTCCCGCCGTCGCTATGAGATACTGGCTGATGGAAGATGTAAGGGTGACTCCAGCACAAATGGGTGCTATTTTTGGAGTCACTGCTATACCTTGGTGCATGAAGCCGTTATATGGGTTTATATCCGATTCTTATCCTATTTTCGGGTTGCGTCGTCGTCCTTATATGGTTATGATGTCTTTTTTGTCGTGTGCGATGTGGATTGTTTTACCGTTCGTACCTCATGACGAATTCGTTATAACTTTTGTGCTGACTATTTCTTCCATAGGTATGAGTTTTACAGATGTGATGGCAGATTCGTTACTGGTAGAGGTTGCTCGTGACGAAAAAAGTGATAATAAGGGCATTATCCAGTCATGGGCTTGGATAATGCGTTTTTCTGGTGGGTTAATCGCTTCCGGAGTCGGGGCGGTTATGTACGAGCGTTTTGGTGCCGTCAATGTTTTTCTGATAAATTCGATGGTTCCTGTGAGTATAGCAATATTGTCAACGTATATTCCTGACCAACCATCGACGATGCGATTAGATTGGCGACGTACAGGCGTTAAACTTTGGTCCGCTATTCGACGTCCGATGATTTATAGACCTGCCTTTTTTATTTTTTTGATTTGTGTGACTCCCGGTTATGGTGGTGCGATGAGCTTTTTCTACGACCGGGAACTTGGATTTACACCGACAGAGTTTGGTATTTTGGACACTATGGGATATATAGTGTCAATTATCGGCACTATCATCTATAAAAAATGGTTGCGCAATGTCTCGTTCACTAAAATATTTGGATGGGCACTGTTGCTATCCTTTTTTCTGGAAAATACACTACTACTCTTGGTTCTACATACAAACCGTACCCTAGGAATTCCAGACTTTGTTTTTGCACTAGCGGAACGAATTGTAATTACACTCGTAAGTCAGTTTATTTCCATGCCCATGGTCGTTCTGGGTGCACGTGTATGTCCGATTGGCGTAGAGGCGACTCTTTACGCACTCCTGATGTCGATTACCAATTTTGGGGGGGTGATTTCATCGGAATGGGGGTCATTGTTCACCAATATGTTTGGGATAACCGGTGAAAATTTTAGAAATCTATGGAAATTGGTGTTATTATGCAATGCTTTTGATTTAATACCGTTGTTTTCTTTACGATTGGTCAGTACCGTCGATAATAGTCAAACGTCGGAATCTCCCGAAGAATCTCCCGAAGAATCTCCCGAAACGTCTATTTAATATGGAAATACCCCAGGAAAAAAAAAGATGCCCCCCCCCCAAAAACAAGTCGACAATAATGAGTCGGAGACCCATACTGGAGAGTGCAGTTGCAGTCGCGCTGCCAATAGCACCCGTTCCTCCTGTAACGAGAGGAAACGTCGGAATCTCCCGAAACGTCAGAATCTCCCGAAACGTCTATTTAATATGGAAATACCCCAGGAAAAAAAAAAGATGCCCCCCAAAAAAAAACAAAAACGAACACTGCCTCCGTCCATACTTGCGTTTATGAACATTAGTGTCCTTTCAAAGGATATTGCGAAATTAAAAAAACAAGAAAATCAATACAAAGCACTCCTTCAACAGGTTTTTGATATGACAGACCAACCAACGGTAGACCACACCGAGGAGAATATCACCAAAATTACGACCGCCGTTATATTATGGTTAGAAAATATACAAAAGGTCAAAAAAACGACGACAGCAACACGAGACGAAGCGCTTAAAGCATTACGAACAGTCGACGTCTTGGACGACGAAGCTCTTAAAGGTGCTGCACTGATACTGACAGAAACAGAAACACGTCTAGCGGCTTTGGACGGAATTGAGAACCGATGGGGACGTGTCGTGAGATATAAAGAGACCTCTGGACCAATGAAAATACACAGTCGCGAATGGTTGGAGCGTTTTTTTTCACAATGGGCTAAAACACATACATTGGTCGTTGAAAAATTAATAGCCTTTCGGAAAGTAGTTAAAACAATAAACGACACTGAAATTTAAATTATATCTTCCAACATAAGTATGCTATAAATAACCAATAGACTATCGGGCAAATGAAATCATGCTGGACATGGTGGACGATTATTATTCTTCTCTCACTACTATGGATTCCGAAATGTCGACAACCACTTTATATAATTCCAGTGTCTGTCACTGTGATGTATTTGTTTTTTAATCTCTATCCTAGCGCTGCGCGTCGAATGCACCAACGCAAATTGACTTACGAAGACCTTGAAGACTGGGAAACCGTCGACCCCGAACTACAAAAACGCTTTCAACTTGTTTTTACACGGATTCAACAAATAGGAGGGGCGTGTTGCGCTGGTATATTGGTTGCCTATGGATGGGTCCAATGGCATTCCGATGCGGGTCTCTTTGAAACGATTGGTATTTTAGGCGGACTTATCAGTCTTTACGCTCGTCTTTTCGGGTATGTCGGCGGTGCATGTATATCTTGCCTTTATCGTCTTAAACGGACACGCCAATATACGGAAGACCATCCTGAACGGCCAGACAACGACTTTAAACATCTTAATCCAAACACGAAAAAACCACAAGAAACAAAAGAGGGCAATGACGTATTGTAGCATTCACTGTTTGTCTTTTGGTTTAAATACTCGTCGTCGTTTTTTGGGACGCGGAGGCACTGAATTTCCCGTGTTTTTCTCACTCCAGTACAGAGCTATTAACATTGCATCGGCCACGTCATCTCTTTTCTTTTTGTCGAAACGCTCAAACCATTGTTTATTGGTAGAGGAAATAGATAACGACGGTACAATTTCAATCGAAGCTTTTTTATTTTTTGCATAATTGCCTGTCGAAATATCAAAGTGACACCGCACCGACCGAGGACTGACCATATGTGAGATGCCCCAAAAAAAACATTCAAATGCCGCAGCAATCACCTTGTATTTTGCCGCCATCTGTATCTCAATACAAACCGCATCAGCCAGTCGGAAAACATCAGAAGAAGCATCAATAAACGTCTTGACCAAAAAAGTATACTTGGTATGTTTTGCCTTTGGTTGGTCTTTCAATAAGTCATAACGCCCAAAACTAATAAAGTGAGATTTCTCGGTATCAAACACTGCCCATCCCAAATTTCGAAGACCCGGGTCAATTGAAATAACTATCATAATTAGAGAGAAATATACATCTATAAATAGTTGAACATAGTTGAAACTAGGATTTAGAAAAATATTTACTAAACACTTGTACCGCTTGTACCGCTTCTGGCGCTTGTGGCCCTAGTGCCGCTTGTGGCGCTTGTACCGCTTGTGGCGCTTGTACCGCTTGTGGCGCTTGTACCGCTAGTGCCGCTTGTGGTGCTTGTGGTGCTAGTGCCGCTTGTGGCGATGGTTGACCAAAGTTGGGTTGTTCCGCTTCGGCCTTGAATAGTTTATGTTTACGTAAACGGTTCAGTCGTGTTTTATTACGATGACACTGTGAGCATAACGCCTGTAGATTTGACGCAATGTCCCGTCCTCCGTCCTGTAGTTCCACAATATGGTCTACTTCAAACGTGGGTGGTATTGGAAAGAGTGCGCACTGTCTACAGGCATACCGTTGACGGTAGGCAATTTCTATCCTCATCGACCGACTCAATACTCTTTTAGGAATTTTTTTTCTATATTGCATCAGTGAATGTTTGAAACTAAAGATAGCAGGCAATACACGGTACGAATGGTCACAGTGCCACTCTATGAAATGACAGGCTGATTTACAAGACAAATAGTCAACGTTTTGCCATTGTTCTCGTTCGAGTGGTTTATTTCCATAAACGTATTGGTCTAGTCGTGTATTGAAATCGTCTCTTGTCATATTAAAAACGGAATGAACATCGGAGAGTCGGATGAAATGTTGTTGGCCAATTTGAAGTAGTTCCATTTTAAACAAATGTACTTACTTTAATACTGATCCGATTTATAGGTATATAAATGCCTCTTTTTTGAGGATAAGAATGCTCCAACTGGGGCACGCTAACATCGGACCCGTCCCTCTTAGGACAGTCGACGACTCCCCTTTAAAACGTCCAAGGCCGTTACCAGATACCGGTGATGATGTAACACTGCAAAAACCACGACTGGTTCTAGAACCGATTGTGGAGGAGGCGGTTGTTTGTCAGAGTAAGGCTACTATTGAACAAATCAACCGTCTGATTACAGTACGATTTCGAAAGGCATTACGACGCAATGACGCAACGATGCTCCAACGATGTTTAGAATCTGGATACAAACCCAGTACAGACCAATGGCTTAGTATTATTGGAAGAATGCATGTGGTAACTGCTTTAAAATGTGTGAGTCTTGCTCGAATTTTAGATTCGCCCTGTATAGCTGCAGCGATTCGCCGACAACATAAAAAACTTTTCAAGGAAGTGATTGAAAGAGTTGAGAAAATACCCCGAACACATATGCAGAATATCATGAATGCCCCTGCTTATTATTTAGAAGTGTGTTTAAACAAAGGATTGGACCCCAACATACCACTTAAAAACAAGAGACTCCCCCTTGAACATGCTTGCGCTAATTCTCGTATTGCTCATATTGAAATTCTTTTAAAAGACACGCGAACAAAAGTATCACAAAACGTTTGTCGGTTTATGATTCGACAACCTAAACAGCAGAAATTCGCCGAGAGGGCCATCGAGCTCTGTCAAGACATTGTACCCAATATGATTTTAGAGGCCGTTATTGCCAATGTCACCGACGCACTTATCTCTATTATGTCCAAACTAGAGCCGGTGTTTGAGGAGAATCCACATTGGGACGACATCACACACATGCTTCGATGTCCAATATCACAAGATTATTCTTCTGATTTAGTCAAGACACCGGTGAATGACCATTATTATGACAGAGTACAATTGTTAACATGGGTACGTTCCAAAGGTACTGACCCATTGACACGGGAAACATTGCGCGAGTCGGACCTGTTAATAAGGTCAGAATTTTTAAAGAATTATGCTAAAGAGTTACAAAGTAAAATAAAACAGTTAGAGAATTAATTTTTTTATTCTGCCCGTATATCGACCTGGATATCTTCAGGTATTCCCTCTACTGCTGGTGCTCCAACACGAGTCCTTTCCACCATCACAACATCCACTATTTCTATCTGCTTCATTTTTCGCGCATGAATAGCCCCCATACAACTCGTAAACGACAACATGGCGAAAAATAAAGCCGTCCCTATGTTTTGAGGGATATCTTGGCAATATGATTGGTCCATTTCGTATTTTTCGTCAGCTAATTGTACAATGCATGATTTGTTTCGCGTGTCAAATTGTGCCAAACATTCATCAGACACACACCAGTTTATCACGGTTATCATGAGCGAAGAAAATGACAAGAAATTTATCAAATTACAAAACCCCAAAAAAGCCTGAATTCCACTAAAAATAGATAATCTTGTTTTTTCCGTTTTTTTGGAAGCTCCTAATCCTATCATCGGGATAATCAACCCAAAAATAGCCCAAGATGCTAACAAAGTAGTCCACCGATAATCAGTGACCTCGTGCATAGTGTAAATATAGGCAGTAAACACACAAAACGTAGAATGTACAAATATAATTGCTTTTATCCATTTCACAAGGTCCGAGTTTGGCTTTTCAACTAAAACACCCTGTACAGTTAGCGACGACATTTAATCATAAAAAAACTTATTTATATACTTTGAATTAGATGTTTTGATAATTGCGCGATTGTTGCCTTCCCAATACAACGCTTTGCCGATATTTGTAACTCTCGTAGTTTATTTGGGTCTTTCTGTAATTGGACCTGTAATTCACACAATGTCGGATATTCCTTCACCAACACAGTGGCAACTGCCTCCGAGACCATCGACATCAACATCAACAAAAAAACGTTGTCCGCCTTACGCTTGCGCTTACTCAACAAAGACACCACACCACTACCACCACGAATATCAGTACCCACCTTTTTAGACAACTGCTGCAAATGTAACGAAGTATCCTCAATACCACGCGTTTGTAAGACCCACATCTTATCACGGAGCATCGTGTTCCAAATAGCAGAAGACAAAGTGGTTTCAGGCTTTGACTGCCCATAAAGACTCCCCTCAATCAGGTATACCACAATAGCACCGGACGCCGCAAGACGGGACTTTTGTTCACGCCAGCGACCATCCGTAATAGAGGAAGCAAAGTCATCGGTGCGTTTGCGCTCTACCAATACCGTAGTACCGTTGTTCTCGATTTTAATATCACCCAGTGGTAAACGCTCCACCGTAAACTGGACAGACTCTGCCTTAAAACGCGCAATTAAATCATGCTCTCTGTCATCAACTATCATTCTATTCGTTTTATATACAATATATTTTTTATTATAGTATGTGTAATTTAATCTACAAAACACTTGCAAAACGAAAGTGTCGAGGACCGGTGTCGACCCTCCCCGTTGACGATTGACGCTCAAGCGTAGTAAAACGTGCAGAACCACCCGTTACAGAACGCAATGCTGACTGACTCATAGACTCGAAAGCCGCACCAGCTGCTCCGGGTGTAAACGTAATAGACGTATCACTACTGAAACCCAGCGAAGGTCCAACAATCTGAGCATTGCCAATATTAGCGGCCATGAAAATACATTCAATGTCCTTGTCGTCTTTTAGTTTTTCGAGGACCTCGCGAACGACCGACGGACTTACCTCACTGTCCGTATCGTGGCCATCTGTCATCACAATCAACAGACCAGAATCACATGGACTCTTTGAAATGCGGGAAGCTGCGGAGATAACAGCATCGTACAATCTTGTTGTACCACGAGGACGCACCCAGTCATCGAGTTCCGAAATATCAACCGTATTAATGTCTTCACTATTAACACGGCATGTAATTTCGTTGTCAAATGTCACAACAGTCAATGAAGTGGGATTTCCAGTCGAAATAGCAAGGGCACGTTGCTCTTCAATCGTTTTACGAAGACCAGTTCTCGATTCATCATACATACCCCCCATAGAACCGGAACAATCCCACACGCAAGTAATGTTCTTTTGGATTTTCTTTTTTCCGATTGTCAAACGTGCTTTTTTCTTTGGAGAAGTAGAAATGTCCACTGAATCGCGTGTCTTTGCCAGACGCGGTGCGGAAGACAGCCCACCAGCGCCACGAACATTGTCATGAATCTTAATATCAGACACGACACAGGGCAAACGCGTAAAAGGAGAACTACCATGCTCCAAAATCCACTTGCGAATATTGGCTTCTTCGTAAAATCGCTTCTGGGTGGGAGTACTTTCACACTCGAGAAAGGCCACATTACCACGAATTAGCACCATGCCAATGCTACAGACCGGTTGGTGGTCGGAACTGGCCGAGACATTGCGGATAATCTCGTTCACAATGGCGCTTGTTTGGAGAATTACCCCATCAAAAAAGGGAGAAATGTCAACACGATGACCATGGAAAATAAGATGTCCCGACCAGACGTTTGTATTTAAATCGTAATCAAAATCCGTCACGCCGTTCAAAAGGAGCGGGTCCTTCATAATCAACTGAGCCAGCACCGTTTTGGCTTTTAACACTCTCTCGCCCGTCTCGGGGGGTTGTATCTTAATGATATAAGAAAAAGGCGTTGTACATTTCAACCAAATTTTGAGAGATTGGATTTCACCGAATCTTGTTAGTCCCATAGGGTAGTATTCAGTGCATCCAACCACTTCAACGTCGCCGTCAACGTCCAGTGTGTCGCATACGTGTTTACAAAGAGGTTCTGTGTTCTGAGTCTCTCCAGGGGTAGCAATAGTCCAAGGGTCTGACATTCTTTTAGAAAATCTTTTTAGAAATTCTTTTTAGAAATTCTTTTTAGAAAATTCTTTTTAGAAAATTCTTTTTAATACTTTATTTTATATAAAAGTCGCCGAGCCAAATGCCATATATAAAGTAAAAAATAGGATGTCGTGTAATGTTCCAAAATTATCGATTAGGTCACATACGTATCATAGACCAATATCTATTTGTCGTCAAATTCAAAGAAACTATACACAACTAAATGCGGATAAACAGACAGTATAAAAAAACACACTGACGCAAAAACTATAGTGATGGCCAACTGCTCGGTGGGGGGCATGTAGGCAAATTTTAGACGCGGATACGAAAAAAAATAGATTAACGAGTGAACAGTAATCTCAGTACCGATGTATATTTTTTAATTTGTCAAGACCTTGATGATTGATGGTAAATAAATTGCCCTGCTGAGTGGTACATGGTAACCTGTAACATCCACGCACAAGTAAATAAGCATCATCGTCGCTCCTCTTATCCACTTCATTCCTTTTTGTCCACAAGACTACATACACACTTCTCACCAACCGCCGCCGCATTAATTTCAACATAATACAAATCCACCTGTTCAACCACACGAAACGCGATGCCACTCCACACATACACCCATTCACACATGGCAAACATCGAATACCACCCGTACGTGTTGCACCGTCCTCTTTCCGAGGCGATGAAAAAGTACAAGAACAACAACAAACTGACCATGTTGACCAACGCCACCACTTGGCGGTATTTCAATGCTTTGATGGAATATTTCAATTGTTGCCGGGTGTTTGTTTTGTTCGTGTTGTTTTGCTCCAGGGCAATGTGGTATTTCGTCAATAAAATGGTCAAAAACATGGAGGTTGCATGGCCAACCACATACACAATGAAACCAATTTCATGCAACCGCCCATGTTCTGTCGAAGACACCATGGACAATACCAACAGTCCGACGTTTTCCACCACGGAACAACCCGCTCGACTCAAATTGGTGCATTGGGCGGTTCCGACCAGGCATTCTTTGTAATGGTAGTAGGTGACCACAATGCCACACGGGCCCATCCAATAGTGAAGGGCAATCGCGCCACACCAAAGGGAACGTTGTGGGTAGTTGTCTCCGATGCAAGCCGAAATGGATGGAAAAAAATTCCCAGTGAAGTATCTGCCGCGGCAAATGATTCGAGTGACACCGTTGTAGTTGTAATGGACAGAGATGATCCGCGTGATCCACAGGGAGGAGAATGCGACCGAATGGAAGAACCACAACAACCAACCATACGAAATGGTGTACATGCTGTGGGTCGATTGTTTGGTTGTCTTGGTGGGTCGATTTTGTTTCCAAAATCGATGCATGACGTGGAAAATGGTCGCTACACCGATGCTGCAGCACGCGAGGCAACTCATCAGGGTGGTGGTCATGCTATTGGGATTGGGTTTTGACATTTTACTCTTTAGAAAATCTCTAAAGAAAATCTCTAAAGAAAATCTCTAAAGAAAATCTCTAAAGAAAATCTCTAAAGAAAATCTCTAAAGAAAATCTCTAAAGAAAATCTCTAAAGAAATAGGTAGTGCATTTACTCTTCAAAGTCAGAATTGTCTTCCTCAAACCATTCGGCCATCACCACTTCTGGATCAATCAACTTTAAAGTGTCTCTGATTGACATTGTCAAATACTTTTGCAAATATGGGTCCTTTGGGTCCTTCAACAATTTGTTATATTTCACAAATTCGTTTGAATGTGGATAGAGGTTGACATATTTCTGTAGTGTTATGTCAAGCAGTGCCAAACCTGGTTCAAATAACTGTTTCACTCTACGATATGTTTTGGGGAATTTTGAGTG